>Ga0209318_1000543_pt1 | contig 36436 bp, 61 predicted proteins | sample RifGroE1_FD_183999 | JGI IMG/M metagenome (GOLD analysis project Ga0209318, IMG submission 183999) | Groundwater microbial communities from Rifle, Colorado, USA - Groundwater E1 (SPAdes) (version 2) | ecosystem: Environmental > Aquatic > Deep subsurface > Groundwater | place: Rifle, Colorado... | reverse complement strand
TAAGCCTCCCTGAGCGCGGCTGCAATGACGTGCTCAAGTTCGCCGGACCCGACTCGTACAATGGGGTCAATCATCACGTACTCGGTAATCTCCCTCGCCTTCTCTTCGTGCTTCATGGCTGTGCCGCTTTCTCTACCGGGTCATCCTCCCAAAGTAATTCACCGTCCTTTGTCCAGTATTGATGAACGGTTCTATAGGGGTCTGCATCGGTCCCTCGCCCCTTGCAAACATCGACGTAAATCAGTTCGATAATCTTAGCCATCTACTTCTCTCCTTCTGGGGTCAGCGCGGCGAGTGCTTTTCGCGCCCTTTTGCCCGCTGCTACAACTACGCCTTTACCCGGAACGCATTTGGATTCGCAGTCGTCCTGCTGGTCCATGATCTTTGTGTCAGCGTAGTACTTAAGCGCCTCTTTCGCCGCCTCAAGCTGCGAGCGGAGGGAGTCGCAGTCTGCGATTGCGCAATCTCTATCCCGAGCATTGATTTGGGCAACAGTGTCCGCGCCCGTGAACAGTCCCTTCAGCATCTCAACCTCCCCCCGCGCCTGGGCGAGTTCTGCGCGGAGCCTGAGAATTTCCGGCAGCATCAACTGTGCAGACCTAACTTGCGACCGCTCAAAGCCATGTAGCTCAAAGCAACGGCATCCCCCGTTTGTTCTCATGCCGCCCTTGTTCTTGGCGAACAGACAGGAGTTGTCGCCGCAATCCAGTGCACTAACTTCTAGTGATTCGTTGCAGTAACTTCTAGGAGATTTCTCCCGCTCCTTCTGCCATGCGATGCCATACAGGACTGCCTCGCGCTCTCTGCTCCACGATTCGTTAATGTAAGATCCGAGAAACTTATTAAAAGACCTAGAGGCATACTCCTCAGCAGCCGCTTCCCGTTCCGTCATTTGGCCTCCAGTAGTGCGCGTATGTCGTTCGCAACCCAACTTATCTGTATACCCGCCTCAAACTTGTCGGCTATGCCGCAATCCATCTCGTACTTATCCGCAATCCTCGCCGCATCCTCGATGGCCTTGGAGTAGCCTGCACGGTAAGTCAGGTACAGATGATCCCTGTATTCGCTCCTAGACATTGTGACCATACTACGCAACTCCGGCCTCGCCAGATTGTTTGCATAATCCATCGCAGCTTCCCGTTCCGTGGTGGTCACTGACATAACTCCTCCTGACTTTTGTGTGTCCACACGCCTTTGCCCGTAACCTCGTCGCGGTAGGTGCATTTAGGTTCGCAGAAACATTCTGACGAACACTTGTGCTTGTCATCGTTCGGCATAACGTGAAGGTCTGATTTCTCACTTCGGAAATAGTCCTGCCATTGCTTTTCAAATTGGTTCATACGTCCGCGCCTTTCTGGGAGAGGGCTCGCCTGAGCCTAACCTCACCCGAGAGTGCCTCGTCAATCCACCACAGCGTATTGTTTAGATAAGGATTCTTGCCGCATGAATCGCTTTTCAAGTGTTTCATCGCGTGCTCAAGTGCTTCTCTCAGTCGTTTCACCTCGTCTTGAAGTTCGAGAACAAGTGCAGTCATTCCTTCCAGTGTTGCGCCTTCCATTAGTTCGTTCCTTTCTGGGAGAGGGCTGTGCGGGCACGCCTTCCAGCTAGTCCGCTTGATTCATTTCTTTCTTCTATATCGCCATACAGAACACATCGCCTAACAAACCCGTTATCGGAAGTGTCGTAGTCAACTGAGTAATTCATATAGTCGGCGTAGTATTGAAGCGCCGCCCGCAGCCTTTCGTTCTCGTGGTCTGCGGCGACACAGTTTCGATGCCAAGCATCTGCGAGTTCCTCTAACTCCAGAATCTGCTTATCCTTGGCGGCGATGTAGCATTGGCAGATCAGCAGCCGGGGGTGATTTGTTTCTGTACAGGTCATGAGGTGCCGCCTTTCTTCACTTCCACAAATTCAACCCACTCAGCGCCTGGCCCATGACGTTCCGGCCATGTCGAAACCATGCAGTGGTACTTGATGCCTGTGTCCTTGGGTATGTCCATCGTAGTAATCCACACCCTCCTCGGCTTCGCTTTCGGCTTCAGGCGGCGAAGTTGCTTTGCATGAAAGGTGTACGCGGTTTGTGTCACGTCCTGCATGACGATGACGGTGTGATTGCTCGAAGTAATAACGGTTCCGGTTTGCCGTGGCCTCGCTGACGCCTGTGGAGACGTATAAATTGCTACCCGATCACCACTCTTAAACTTGCTCACGCTGCACCGCCTTCCTTTGGTTCGTAAGTAAGTTTCTCTAAGAACTGCTCGGCTGCGTTGTTGGAAATGTCGTACACGCCATTCATGCGATGGCTGCGGCGGAACTCGTCCTGAAAACACACCGCGATGTTCGCCTTCCAAGAATGCCAATACGCTGGATCTGCCCTCAGTGCTTTGCACAGATGGTTTACTGCTTCTTGCGTTGTCATGCTTTCTCTCTCCTTATTAGTTGACTGATTTTATACACTTCATTTAGATACTATTTCTTGCACCCCTAGAAACCGGCCTCAAAACTGACGTTCAGACTTTGCATAAACACCCCTTCAGACTTCCACGGTTGGCTCAGGTTGATTTTTCTGCCCCTTTGGACACATCCGGTCGCATTCACTGCGTCGGCCCCACCGCTTCGACCGATTCCAGTTCGTCGGCAAGCGGTGAACCGGGGCACGCCACGCAGTCGGGGTGCGCTTGCTTCATCCCGTGAGGCTTAACGACTTCCACCAGTCTTGGTCGCACATGCGTACCTTTCCAAATTTCGATGCGTCCAGGCCCACACCCGTTGCGCCAAAGTTTCAGCTTCAGCGCGTAGTCCGGTGTCTCAAGTCCCTTTGCCTCAGCCCACACGCGTTCGCCTGTCGCGACTTCCTCGAAGCTGTAGTCCACCCGCCAGCGAATATCGAAGCCAAGGTCAACGGTGTGCTGGCACCGAATGTCGCGAATCTCGCCCGCCTTCTCTCGCAACGTCAGCAGGTCGAACACCGATGCTTCCAACTTACTCGCGAAACTCCTGCCCGCGTGATTCGTCCTGGTCGCCCCAAATTTCTGCCCGCGTCGTTTAGCCCACATCACACACCACCACGCTCTCGGGATGCACCAGCTTGATCGGCGCTCCCTGTTTCTTGGCTCTGATCTTCGCCCACTCTTTGCCGTTCTTGTCTTTGACGATTCCATAAAATTCAGCGTCGTAATTCAGGAACGTGTGCTGCGATGCCGGGTACACGCGCACCGTCTGCGTCGTTTTGGTTTTCATGCCTCACCCACCGCTTTCCGCTCGATCAATCCCTTGTCCAGCTTGTAAACCAGGGACAGCGCGACTACCTCACGCCTGTTTATTCCGAACCCCCGCCCATTCTCCAAATCCTCAAGCCGGTACTCGGGCAGCTTCGCTAGCTTCTCTGCGTCTTGAAGTTTCAACCCGACACTGAGCCGGTGTTTCCTGATCCACCTTCCAAAGTCCTGATCGTTCAGACAGCGTTCATCACGGTCCATTTTGTTCCTCCGCTCTGTTTGGTATTCGTTGCAGCACACGCGGCACCAGGGCATGAATCCGTCCTTTGCGCGCTTGGCGGGGCTGAAATCGGTGTGGGGTTTGTCTTGCTTACACTTCGAGCAGAATTTCATTTCCAACCTCTTTCAATTCCGAGCAAACGCTTGAACGCTTCTTCTGCCGTCTGGGGCACAACTCCGTTGCCCAGGGCTCTAATTCGGTCGCACCGATAGGTAAACCCATCAACCACTCGACCCACTCCGGGTTCAGTTGCCCACCAATCAGTCCTTCTCGGTGAACCGCTTCCTCGTTCAGCGCCTGCTGATGTCCCGCTGCCGTTCTGCGCCCGTATCCCTCCTTCGATCCCGGCGAGCGATAATCCCTTGCTGCCGGCGTCGGCCAAAGACGAACCATTCGAGAAAGTGAGTCTGTTGGATCCTTGTCTGCATCGCTCGCTATCGGCGTAGGCAGCAATCCAGACTCTTTCGCGGAGGTGCGGCGCTCCCACATCGTAAGCGGATAAAACCCCGTAGCGTCCCACATACCCATTCGCGGCCAGTTCTGCGGCAACTCGGTCAATTCCTCGAACAATGAGGCCTGGGACGTTTTCCAAGAACAGGAAGCGCGGTCGAAACTCGCAAGCAAGCCTAACGACTTCGAAGAATAATCCGCTTCGCTCTCCGTCCAGGCCCTTTCCATTTCCTGCAACGCTAACGTCCTGGCAGGGGAAGCCTCCTGAGATAATGTCAATCGGTGCGCTGATGTGTTCTCGCCGCAGCGTTCGCACGTCATCCCAGATTGGAGCTCGGTCAATCCGACCTCGTGACATTTCGGACACAAGAATGCCGTGGCAGTATTGCTCGATTTCACAATACGCCACTGTTCGCACCCACGGCCTGAGTGCTCGACCGATTCCACCGTAGCCTGAAAACAAATCCAACCCATTCAACATCCCCCCTCCGCCGGCGCATTCAGTTGTTTCATCAAGCCTGAGAATCCAAGCTGCTTCAGGTTCGGCGTTCCCTGGTATTCAAGTTCCGGCGCGTGCGTGCGTGCGTCCTCGAGCGCCATGCGGCGCTTGTTCACGGCGTCCATCAGCGCAGAGGCGCGGCTGTGTGGGTCATGGCCGAGACTTGGCGACCACTTCACAGGCTTACGGTTTGACCGCGCATCGGCTACTAGGCGGGTGTAGGTTTCTTTGAACGCCACTCGTGCGGCTATCGGGTCATCCTCGATCATGAACCTGACCACGTTGTAGGCTTCCGCCATCTCGTCAGACCAGACCACGGAACCAGACTCGTCTTTTGGAATCATGGCCCAGGCTTCCTCGGGTCCAACGCGCCCATCGTCGATGCGAGCTACTACGTCTGAAACGGTCGGGAAGAACTTCAGTTCCTTCCGGCATTTCGTGAGCGCGGCGGCTACTGCTGCGTCTGGGAACTCTCCGAGGTCTGAGAGAAACAGTTCAGCGGCAACGGGAGTCATGGTCTTGCCGTAGATTTCTCCGGTCGCTTGGATAATCTGAATCAGTCTGCTATCCATTTTGGTCTGCCTTTCTTGCCGCGATTCTGGAAGCAGCCCCCTGCCACACGTCCGAGTTATGCTGCATTCGCTCGACTTCGCGGCCAGTGGTGGAAAGCACCTGCTTACCTAGCGCCCACTGCGTGCGCAGACTTTCGGCATCAGAAAGAAGCATCCCCACCGGGTGGAGGTTCTGGACGTAGAACTGTTTGTTGTGGCTGACGTAGAACCTAGCCACCTCGGGAGCCTCTTCACCCAGGCGCTTCACGAGCTGCGCGATCTTGGCATTGACTGCCGCGTTCCTGATCGGAGGTTCCCCGTAGCGCCCCTTGTAAGCCTCTTGGTAGGAATCCCATACGGCGACGTTCAGCGGGTTCGGCTTCCGGGAGCGGCTTACGGATTCCCTCTGCTCGAACAACACCAAATCCACCGGACCCGAAACGTTTACGTTTTGGGAACTGTTTTCAGAGATTGAGCTAGAGTTAAGAGAAAGAGGAAGAGAAGGAGAAAGAGGAAGAGTAAGAGTAAGAGGATTCGACCCGTTAGGTTCCGTTAGGTTCCGTTGAAGTCCCGTTAACGACCGTTCACTTTTTTCCCTAATGTTTTTGCGGCCCGCCTGTGAACGCTGTTCTAGCCATCCAAACTGCTCGCGTGAACCCGATACATACACGCCTGTGTCTGTGATCTCTGCAAACCCACACTCTAGGATCTCATCAACGACCGTTAACGACCGTTTCCAGTCGTCTATCGGGATTGTCCGGTGTGCTGACTTGAGCCACCACTTTTGCGCCAGCACCCATGCCATCACGAGCGACCCTAATGCTCGCTCTTGTGACCCTAAGCGCATTGACAGCTTGAAGAATCTCCCATCCTTGAAGATGGAATCCTCCACGTTAATCCTTGCCATTTTTCCCCCTACCCTCTCGATGCAAAACACCCCATCCCTGGGGGAACTGATCCTGCCCAACCGTGGGCAAGGTTTAACTACTCAAGCCGCGTCGTGCGGCTTCTTCTTTTCAATCTTGTGTATTGCCACCCAGTGCATCCCCACCGACCCGAGCACGCTGCCGCCCACATAGGCCGCGAGCACCCAAGACTGGTCCAGGTTCATGGACAGCTTGCGAAACATCAGCAGCCAAATGCCGTTAGAAAGCACCGCTGCCACTGAGTGATAGGCAATCGAACTGCTATTCCTAGCTCGCGATACAAGTGTGAAGCTGGCGTTCTGGAGAACAGCCAAACCCATCACGGAAAGAACCTCGCTCATTCGCAGATCCCCCATGTGCTCATGCAGGTGGGAATGTCTTTTGCGTCCTCTCCGAAGAGGTCGAACTGCCGCCCCCCGCGAGCAGTCCGGCACCATTCTCGAACGTCTTTTATTTTTGGAATTATTAAGCCAAGAAGTTCCGCAGTGAGTTCATCGTATCTTGGGCGATCCAGTTCAGACTTGAGCTTTCCCGAACTTCCCTTTTCTTCGTCGCAAACCATTGCATCCCGCTCAGTCATGATTTCGGATTTTCGGCGGGCAATCTCTGGCGAGAGGGGGATGATCCCAGGCAAAAACCAATTACCGCCAAGGCGAGACTCCCACTCTTGTAGCTTGTCCCACGCCCAGTCGGGCATGTTTGCGAGTTCGGATTTACGCGAGTGAATGCAGGGGTAACAGCCAACGCGAGCCGAGCCATGCTCATAGAGAGGGTTCGGAGGGACGCCTTTGGATTTCAGGTAATCAAAAACCTGTTCCTCATTCCAGCGAAGCAGCGGGCGCTCGGTGTAGCAATCAAAGTAGTCAACAAACTCGCGAGGCGGCATTAGCGCACGCTTTGCGCTCTCACCCGCCCTGATCCCGGTATACTGAATTACCTCCCCGTCGCCACGATCTTCACGGACTGTTTCAAGCCACGCAGCCATGGGTGCGAGTTTGGTGTTTTCTGTGCAGAACTGAGCGGTCGTGCTTGGTGCCCGCCCCTTCCACAGCATCATGTCCAAAAACGGATTTCCGCTCGGCTCGATGCCCTTGTTTTTTAACTTCTCTGAAAAGTCTGCCCTAACCCATGTGATTTCTGGACCACCCGCCATATCAGGAAGATTGCGCAGATAATTATAAGTAACCGGGTGCTCATGGCCCGTGTCTGCAAACACGGCCTTAAATCCGTCTCTGCCCCACTGGTCGATAGCCCAACAGTAAAGAGCGGTGGAGTCCTTCCCGCCGGACACAGAGACAACGCGAAGGATGCTCACGCGGCACCGCCCGGCTGACAAATCTCGCAAGCGCACACGCCCGTTCCCTGCCAGAAGCAGCAAGGAAGGTTTGTCTTTGCGAACTTTCCAAATAAATCGAGCGCACGCTGGTCGTAGGCTTGCGCGGCAGCTTCCTCAGTGTCGAAGCATCCGATGTGTTGCTGTTTTTTCTGGTAACCGATCTTGGCAATCCATTTGCCGACATGCGGCGCGAAGTGGACGCCTTTGAATTTGGACGTGTTGCCGCCCCTGTCCTTGCGGCGGTTGTGCATGTTCTGCGTATGTGTGCAAAACCGCAGATTGGAACGGCGATTGTTCAGCGGGTTTCCGTCGATGTGGTCAACGGTCTGTCCTGGCTTGGCGTCAAGAATCAGGCGGTGAAGGCCGACCGTGCGCCCATCAATTGTTGTGATGGCGTATCCGCCGCGCACCCGAAACCGGTGCTTGCTGACCATGGCGTAATCGTCAGCATCGACAACGGTAAACTCACCCCGCGGCAGAATGATGATTTGATCGGCGCCTGTTAGCCGCTTGCCATCGCGCCGAAAGTCACCTACTATTTTGGTATGTCTAATGTCATTTTCGACACACCTTTTTCCACTTCTTGCTCCCACTTCGCCCCCAACTCAGGGGCTATGCACAAAATCTTCGACAAGAATTACCGCGTTAAACCAATACTTAATCGTTAGCGGCTAAGTAGTCGGAATCACATAATAACTATTATCGGACCTCGTGCACAGCACCAATTTTAATTGACCAATTATCTCAAACGTTTACCAAGTTTGTACTTCTTCGCGCCCTCTCTGTACGGATTGTCGGACTTGTTTTTTCTGCGAAGCTGAAGCCTCGCTTCCCAATATTTTGTATGGATGACTCGTGGGTTGAACTCGCCCATGTAGGTCGAATACAAAATGTATTTGTGGTGAGCACCGAACACTGCCTTGAATTTCTCCATCGTGATTTCGACGTGCTTGAGTTTGCCCATCTCAATCTTGGAAACCTGGGTCTGTGAGATCCCAAGCTGCTCGCCTAGTTCAGCCTGATCCCAAAGGCGCTTCATCCTGACGAGCCTCATACGTTCGCCAGCGTGGGCGTCGAATATCGGAGACACAAAGGCGTCCTTGTTCTCCTTGTCCTTCTCTGGACGATTGCCGAACTTCCAATAAGCAACGTCATCCTTTTCGGGGGTATCTGCTGGCGGCAGCTTCTTTGCGTCGTCAGTCATCTCCCCCCCCAAACTTCCGCGCAGTCGTGAGCTATGCTGACTGCGAGTGAATCGTTGATCTCTGGATTGTTCTCGATCAGGTGACTAAGCACCGCCTCGATGATCTCGGTGCGGGTCATTACTTCACCGCGTCCTTCGAGAGTTCTTCGATTAGGGCATCGGCAAGCCGAACGGCTGCCTTTGCCATGGTGTAGTTGTCCTCGCCGTAATTGAATGCGACATGCTGGTGGTCGTCCGCCGAAACGAAGCCCTGAAGAATCTTCGCTGCAAAATACTCGCGCTTGGTTAGGCCAACTGATCCAAATTCACCCAATTGACCGGGGAAGATGACCCCGTGAACCGGGTCTTCGTAGCGCTGCTGTGCCACTCCTGGAAACGCACTCTCATTACCCTTACTCATCACATCACCATTTCCGCAGTCGCCCATGTCGCGGCAAATACGATGCTTGCAAGCGCGAACAGGATGGCTAGTTTCAGGGCCTTGGTTTCTAGGTCGGTCATGACTTGCCCTCGGCTTTGGCGATTATTGTAAGCGCAGTCAGCTTGTCGCAGTCGTAGCTGTCTGGATTTGATTGGTCGCAGTCCCTCGTAAGGTACTTCAGAAACGCGAGCATCTCTGGCGCAGCTGCTATCAGGCGGGCGTTTTCTTCTTTTTCTGGCCTGCTCATAACTTTGCAGATTGCCAGCGTGCCCTCTGGTGATTCAGCCATCCTGATATACCCATCACTGCGTTTGTCGGCGGCGCGGTCGTATACCCACTCTCCATGTGTGTGTTTCATTTCCATCCATCTCCATCGTCGTTAAAAGATTCCGCCGTGCGGCCAAGAGTCGCGGCGGGTTCGCGGTCCTCACTGCATTGATTGCACCCTTCATCGCAGCCCTCGCACTTCGGGCACCGCCCTTCATGCAGCCACGCATCGCAACACCCGCACCTTAAATGCCTGTCGTTCTCATCGCCGGTAAGCATGGGAACCTCAGAATGGAATGGTTTCGTCCGTGTCCTGTTGTGCCGGGGCTTCCTGCTCCTGGCGTTCACCGCTCCCAAGGAATTGAACCGTCGAAGCAACAATTTCCGTGGAATAGTTCGTCTTGCCGTCCTTTTCCCATGAGCGGGTTTGTAGCTTGCCTTCGACGTAAACCTGTCGGCCCTTCGTTAGGTACTGCGAGCAAAGTTCGGCCAGCTTCCCAAACGCCACTAGTTTCACGAACTCCACGCGTTCCTGCTGTTCCCCGTTCTTGCCTTTCCAGCGTTCGTTGATCGCGATTGAAAAATTGCATAACCCTCCCCCTTGGGTTTCTTTAAATTCTGGATCTCGTGTAAGCCGCCCAATGCCGATGAACTTATTTACCACTTACGCCCTCGCCTTCTTTGCCTTGCATGTCGTGCAGTACAGTTCGTTTTCGTTGTACTTCGACACCATCATGGGGCGACCGCAGCAGACGTGTGGTCCCTGTTCTTGGCTCGTGGCAGACGTTGCGCGCGGGACTGATGCCCTCACTGTGGTTGGAGCGGCGTGATTGCCCGGTGCCGCGTCTTCCATGTCTTGAGTGAAGAAATCCGATGCGCCAGTGGCGCTGATTACTGCGCCGACAAACGCGCGTTTCTGCGCAATCTTGCCGAGCGAGTTCAGCAAGAATCCGAAATCCTTGTTGCCCTGTTTCTTTTCAAGCGTGTTCGCAGAACCTTGGCACTGAGCAATCACCTTGCCCGTGGGGATGTGGAAAACCTCGATTGTGTAGGTGAACATTGCGAAACGGCTGGCCTGATCAATCTCGCGCTCGACTGTGACAATCCGGCTTCCAAGCTGGAAGATGTTAGCCATCTTTTCCGCGCCCGGTTTCAGGAGCGTCATTTTCTGCGTGCCTGGAATCTTCGCGTAATCACCGTCAAGGCCCTGCTTGAGCTGTGATGCAACGAATTGCCTGAGCATGTTCCTCTGCTCAGACATGGCCTGAATAGACCGATCTGTGAGGTTGACCGCTAGATCAACCGCTTTCTCCTGCTTCAATTCAATTACTTCATTAGCCATGTTACTTCCTTCCCTTAAATTTCGGACAAATTGCGGCATACCCGCACCAACCTCGGCTGCACCACCAGACGCCCGGAGCCTCTGGCGCGGGCATCGCAATTCCTGCCTCCATTGCCTTGTGGACGTTGTTGATAGTGAGAAAGAGGAATTCCCGATCTTCGGCGGTTACTTTTCCAGCCACGGGCTTGTATTCGGCGGGCTTCTTTGCGGTGGGTTTCACGAGCACGTCATAGCGGAACCCTTCGGCGGGCTTCCCACGGAGCGCCTCATAAGCGAAGTCATAGAGCGCGGGCTGCATGGCGCGTTCGATTGCGTTCTCTGCGTAAGCTGCCTTTGCTGTTTTCGTGTCAGCGATGACCCCGCTCTTTTCAACAAGGTCAATCGTGCCGCCGAGGTCGTAGCCCGCATCAGTTTCGATAACGAAACTTTCCTGCACCGTTTCGGGCTGAATTTTTGGGGCAGCGTGTTCGTGGTGAGCCCTCACCATCTGCACGCCCTTGTCCTTTTCTTTGCCCGCATCCTCGTCTGGATCCCACTCGGTTTCCTTGGCGCGGGTATCGAAGTCAGAAGAGAACGCATCAAGGACCGCCTCGGTTGGCATGTCCAGATTGCTTTCAATCTTCTGCTGAAGGTTCTTCGTTACCGCGGCGTCCACCGCAGAGCCGAGTGTCAGCGCGGCCTTGGGCGGCATTTTCAGACCGTCAACGTAGCGGTATTGCCACATCAGACCGCACTTCAGGTAAGCCTGAACCTCTGACTGGTGGAGCCTTCTTCGGTTGCTCATGCGTGCTCCTCTTCAGTTTTTTCTTCCTGAATGTTCAGCGCCAGCGTGGCGAAAATATCGGCAATACGTTCCTTAAACTGATCCTTGGTCATGTGCCCGAGGTTTGCCTGCTCAACGGCAATGTAGGCGTCCTTAGAGTTGAAGAAGCGTTCGGTCACTTCCTGCGCGGTAAACGGATCAAGCGCCTCAAAGTGTGGGTCTGGCTTAATGTCTTTCCCGAGCTCGGCAGCGGGAAGCCCGAGAAGTCCTGCAACGGCGTTTTTGAGTTCTGCTGAAGCGGTCATAGGGGCTCCTTTGACGTAAAAATCCGTATCGCATAAATTGCTTGCGCAATTACGCACTGTGTCGTAAGCATCACCTGACCGGGTTATGGCCGGTCGCTTAAAACTTTCAGCCCGCCTTGGCTGTTTTGGGTAGGAGCAACGCTTCCGGTTTGCACCCGATCAGCAGGGCGAGCCTCTCAATGACCTCTTTCCGTGGCACATAGCCGCCAAGCATTCTGCACACGGTAGAGTCTGAAACTCCGAGTTCCTTCACGAGATGGGAGTGTTTCCTATCCCCTTCTTCGAGGTACGCCCTGACCATTCTGCTGTTGAGTAAGTACTGATCGTTCATTCTGATTGCACAATACAACGAAACTGGCGGCTTTGGTAGTCAAATCCGCCAAAGTCTGTCGTTTTTTTGTCGGTCGGAAAGGTTACCATTTAAATGTTGGAAACCATTGAACAAGTATTTTCTTATAATCTAAAACGGTTGAGGGGAAAGGCCACACAGGCGGCTTTCGCTGAGAAAATAGGCGTTCCCTTGCGCACGTACCAGCACTTCGAGTCTGGCGGCATCGTCCCACAGGGAGCCACCAGGCAGGCGCTAGCGCAGAAGATTGGCGTAGGCGAAACGGCGCTATTTCTCGACCCTGACCTTGTGGAGCCTACACCGGGCGAACTTATCGAATACCTCCGCAGGGCCCTAGACGACGACATCACCCGGGCCACCATAATCACCGCGCTTTCCGCGGCACCGAAGAAAAAGTAACGCGCAACTTACAGCCATAAATGGCTCCAACTCAATGTGTATGTGGAAATGCGAAGCTATGGCGCGATGCGTTTGTTACGGTGCGCAAATTTGGTGATTCCATAATATCCTGCATTTTCTGGAAATTCCTACCCACTTTATCCCGCTATTACCCGCTATTTACGGATTTTTACGCATCTCACTTATAGATAGTTTTTGACGCAAACATTCGCTCGACAGAGAAAGCATAACCCCTTATTGATCCCGTATCGCTTCGCTCTATAGGAATTTTCACTCAGCCTTTAAACGGCTTCGTTCATGTCCAGCTAACGCTGTCCACCAGACATTGAATCTATTGGCGGGGCCTCTCCCCGCACCCCACTCAAGTTAAGCGCACGGGGCCCTAAGCGCGGCGCCTCCCGCGTTAACCCTTGTTTTGAGCCTTTTTGCGGCGATCTGATTTTGTACCGACAGCATTCATCTCGTGCGCGCCTAGAAGTATCTGGCGGATTCCTTCTTGGATCTTCTCCTTGCCGCTCTGGACCTTTTCCCTGCACCGCTTGCATTTGGACATACACCCTCACCTTCCGGCAAAATCTGCCGATAAATGGATTGAGTGTACCGCTGCAATCGGTACGCTGAGACTCAGGTGTGTTCAATTGATCAATTCCAGTGGTCCTGAGTCCTGAATACTTTTCGGCATAAACACAAAGACCTTAATCAACCCCCTACGCCGTGGCGTAAAATACACACTTAATTCCTACGGCCTTAAGGATTTTGAGCGAGCACCCGATGAGCGGGTATGAAAAAAATCATAATGGCAATCTCGACCCTTCTTGTATCCACGGTTCATGCTCAGGAGATCGCACCCATCAGGCTGGAGATGACCGCCTACACCGGGTCACTGAGCTTTGTCGGTGATTCAAGCACCATGAACGTCGGATCCACCGCAGCATATTACTTCGCGCCAAACGTCGGCGCGATCACTACGGCGGCGGTCGTTAGTGAGACCGTGAACAATAAAACAGTAAGGCTATCGTCCATCCTTGGCGGGCTGATCGTAAACGCTGGCGATGCGGACATTGGCAACGCGTTTTACCTATCGGCCTCGCTTGGTGCCGTTGGGGTTTCGTCTGGAACTGTTAGCGACGTTGAAATGGCTTATATGTTTTCCGCCGGGAAGCGGTTTCGTTTGAGCGACAGGGTGAGCTACTCGCCCAGCGCAACGGTGCTTGCTGTTGGTTCGTCTGACACTGCTATTGAGTTTGATTTCGCGCGGTTCTCGCTGTTTTTCTGAGTATATTTTCCGCGCTAAATGCGCAGCTCGGCTTGCTCAATTGCGGCCTGAAGCAGTTCGCGCACCTTCTTGTGAAAGCGCCTTCCGCTCGCCTGTTGGAGCTTGTCATATCGCGCCTTGAACTCGGGCGAGAGCCACACCGTTACGGCAACACGAGAGCGCCAGTTAGCACGCGCTAAATCTTCGGTTCCGAAGTCCGCAAGAATCGAATCAAGTGATATGCTCATGGGTCCAATATAGCCGCGTTTTGTACAAAGAAAAGGTAAACATAACGTTTAACTTTTCTAAACGAGTGCAGCGGGTACGTTGAGAATCATGGATTCTCTCGACCCAATAACCTTCGGCGTTTTATGTGCCAGCGTTATCACGTTCGGCGTTTTCATCTTTCGAGGTCCTGACGGAGGGTGGGGAGCGTGAAAGGGAAACTCACTCCGAAGCAAGAGCACTTCTGTCAGCTCTATGTGACCCACTGGAATGCCGCAAGAGCAGCCGTGGAAGCCGGTTACAGCGCAGACAGCGCCAAAGAGCGAGGGTATGAGCTTCGTCACAATCCGTCACTGAGCAAGCGTATAGACGAGCTGACGGAACACGCGCTTGAAGAGATGGGCGTAACCCGCGGACGAGTGCTCTCAGAGCTCGCGGCCATCGCGACGGCAGACATGACTCAAGCCTTCGATGAGATGGGCCAGATGAAACCCTTGAGCGAGATACCCGAGGACGTGAGGCGCTCACTCAACGGGCTTGAGGTGCATGAGATTTTTGACGGCCAGGGCGAGGACAAGCACGCGATTGGCTTGGCTCGGAAGTTCAAGGCTTACGACAAGACGAAGGCGCTTGAATTACTGGGTAAGAAGCTCAAGCTGTTTACGGATCGCCACGAGCACTCCGGCCCAGACGGCAAACCGATCGAGACAAAGAACGTTTCGGACTTACCGGATGAGCAGCTCGACGCTGCGATAGCTGCACACATGGCAAAGGCAAAGCCCGCCAATGAACCGCAGTGAGAAGCTAGAACTCCTGGCGCTGCTTGAGGAAAAAGAGCGGCGCGATTCACTCTGGAAGCCGCTTCCAGGTCCGCAGTCCCTAGCCTTTGAAAGCGATGCCGACATTTTGGGTTATGGTGGCGCTGCCGGCGGCGGCAAGACTGATCTCGCTTGTGGTAAGGCAATCAGACGCCACAGAAACACCATGATTCTGCGGCGTGAGGCCACGCAGCTTACCGGTGTTATCGACCGCCTGACTCAACTGCTAAAGAACCGGGACGGATACAACGGGCAGGAAAAGATATGGCGACTGGAAAAGCGGCAAATCGAGTTTGGATCCGTTCCGCATCTGGGCGATGAAACAAGGTATCAGGGCAGGGCGCATGACTTTCTCGTATTCGACGAAGCAACGAACTTCCTTGAAAGCCAAGTAAGGTTCTTGCTTGGGTGGCTGAGAACGACAGACCCATGCCAACGCTGCCAGGCGCTTCTCACGTTCAATCCGCCAACCTCATCCGAGGGCCAGTGGGTGATGTCATTCTTCGCTCCATGGCTCGATAAGACACACCCCAACCCCGCGCAGCCGGGCGAACTCCGTTGGTTTGCCACCATGGACGGCAAAGACGTTGAAGTCCCAACCGGCGAACCGTTCCAGCACGGAAGCGAAACAATCAAGCCGATGTCTCGCACGTTCATCCCTTCTCGTGTCACGGATAACCCTTACCTGATGGGTACGGGATACATGGCCACGCTTCAGGGGTTGCCGGAGCCATTGAGAAGTCAGATGCTAAACGGCGACTTCCACGCCGGGCTTGAGGATGATCCATTCCAAGTCATCCCCTCTCAATGGGTTGAGGCGGCTATGGCACGCTGGACGAAGCCCGCTAAACTTGAGCCCATGGATTCACTAGGGGTAGACGTTGCTCGAGGCGGCAAGGACAACACAGTCATAGCAAGACGGCACGGCATGTGGTTTGATGAGCCCTTGCCATATCCCGGCAAAGAAACCCCTGACGGTCCTTCTACTGCGGGGCTTGTGATCGCAGCGGCGCGAGACAAGGCGCCCATTCACGTTGACGTGATCGGCGTGGGCTCGGCACCGTACGACTTCCTGAAAGACGCGGGCCAGCACGCGCTAGGAGTTAACGTGGCCGAAGCGTCCTACGCCAAGGATCACTCTGGAATGCTCTCGTTCTTCAACCTGCGTTCAGAACTCTGGTGGAAGATGCGCGAGGCGCTCGACCCAACCCAAAACACAGGAATCGCGCTACCAAATGACCCGAGGCTAAAAGCAGACCTCTGTGCTCCTAAGTGGAAACTTCAGGGTTCAAAGATTCGGGTGGAATCTCGAGAGGACATTGTGGGCCGCATCGGTCGCTCACCTGACTTTGCGAGTGCGTACATTCTTGCGCTCATTCACACGCCGAAGATCGCACCGCACAAGCCGCGCGACGATCAATATTTCAATTGCGGCGAAACAAGCTGGATGGGGTGAACTATGCCAATTTTCGATTATAAATGCAGGGATTGCGGTCACGTTTTCGAGGTCATCACGTATCGCAGCGAGGCAGGAATCAGGCCTTGCTGTGACAAGTGCCCGAGCGAGAACACAGAGAGATGCTTGAGCGCACCGTCAACGTACTGGATTTCGGGCGATAACTCAGCGTCAGCGAGCCCTAAGCGGCACAACAATAGGTTTTAGCTATGATCGCTTCTTAGGTCCGTATTTTGCGGCGAACTTCTCTAGTTCGTCGTTCTTTAGTTCGTCTTCGGTGAACGTGAAGACAGGCGGCAAGCACTCATGTGATTCTTCCCACGAAGCCCAGATGTATCCGCACCTCAAGCACACTTCTCGGATGCCGGTCACCTTAGCGCAGAGATTATACAGCTCCTTGCAGTGGTTTTTAATTTCGTTGTTCACTCCCCCACCGCTTTCAGCGCAGCCAGGCAAATCGCCATAGGGGCGGTGTCGGCTCTAACGTGGTTGTGATCGGGCGTTCCGACCCTTCCAGGCTTATTGATGTGGCAGTTGAACTCAGATGTCACACATTCAAGAACAACGTCGAACTCGGGTCTGAGTTTCTCCACCACTTCCCAAGCAGCGTCTATCGAAGTTGAGTAATTCGGCGCATCGTTGTCTGGGGGACCGGGAAGTAAAACGTCTGGCGCATCCCACGTTACTTTACGGCCCATCACCTTCTCGGCTATGGCGCGATCCAATTCTCTTCCCGCTTTTGTCTCATTCATGACGTACCCCATACCATAAAACGTAAACAAGTTGTTTAATTAGCTTAAACGTTTTCGCGGTTCAGTATCGAATCGTGGCATCCACTCCCAGCGAAGCGAAACAAGAACGCAGCGACGAGGAAATTCTCGCTGAGGCACACTCACGTTTTAAGTTAGCCGAAGAAGCGGAAAGCGAAATACGCGCTAGAGCTTCAGAGGAGCTCAAATTTCGCACAGGCGACCAGTGGGACGAAAAGGTAAAGGCAAGCCGTCAGCGCGACTACCGTCCTTGTCTGACGATTAACAAACTTCCGCAGCACGTTCAGCAGGTCACGAATGATCAACGCCAGAATCGCCCGTCGATCAAGGTTCACCCGGTTGACGATGGCGCAGACGTTGAGACCGCGAAAGTCATCACAGGGCTGATTCGCCACATCGAAAAGAATTCGAGCGCAGACTTCGCTTATGACACTGCGTTTGAGGGCACGGTTGGCGAGGGCTTAGGCTATTTTCGCCTTCTGACCGAGTACGCGGATCCTCTGAGCTTTGACCAAGAAATCAAGATCAAGCGCATTCGCGACCGCTTCACCGTATTGTTTGACCCGCACTCGCAGGAGCCGGACGGTTCAGACGCGAATTTTGCGTTCATCTATGAGGACATATCGCGGGATGAATTCAAGACCCGCTACCCGAAAGCAAAGCTGAACGCGACTGGTGAGTGGGACATGGGCGTTGCATCGGCGCCCGCATGGATTCAAGACAAGTCGGCTCGAATCACCGAGTACCTGTACAAGGAATTCAAGGACATTGAAATTTCTTTGCTCAGCGACGGAACGGTGGTTCCAACTGCCGAGCTACCGAAGCCCCTTCCTCAAGGCCTCACCGTTGCAGCCACGCGGAAAGCCTCAATCCCCTCGATCAAGTGGTGCAAGCTCAATGGCACAGAGATTTTAGAAAAGACCGAACTCCCCGGCTACTACATCCCGATCATTCCCGTTTACGGAACCGAGCACGTCATTGACGGTAAGCGCGTGCTAAAGGGCATCACTCGCGACGCAATGGACTCTCAGCGCGTTTACAACGTGATGAAGTCTGCCGAGATGGAAGCCATCGGGCTTGCTCCAAAAGCTCCGTTCGTCGCAGCCAAGGGCCAGATTGAAGGCTTTCGCAACGATTGGGCTACCGCGAATAGCCGCAATCATTCGGTGCTTGAGTACAATCCTGTTTCAGTCGGTGGCCAGCCGATGCCAGCGCCTCAGCGTATGGCAGTCGAGCCCGCTGTCATGGCGATCACTCAGGCCGCGATGGGCGCCGCAGACGATATCAAGTCCACGACCGGCATTCACGACGCATCACTTGGCGGGCGCTCAAACGAGACTTCAGGCGTTGCAATTCAGCGCCGGAACCAACAGGCGCAGACCTCAAACTTCCACTTCGTTGACAACCTCACGCGCTCAATGAAGCACGCGGGACGCATTCTTGTGCAATGGATTCCAGCAATCTACGACACCGAACGTACCGCACGCATCATTGGCGAGGACGGCGAGCAGCGCGTGGTGAAGTTGAACGCAGCGTTTGAAGAGAACGGGAAGAACGTCATCTATCGCATGGATACCGGGCGCTACGACGTTTCGATGGACGTTGGCCCGAGCTACGCGACCAAACGTCAAGAAGCCGCGATGTTCATGCAGGAAATGGTGAAGGCCTACCCTCCGACGATGCAGATCGCTGGCGACCTTGTTGTTAAGAACATGGACGTGCCAGGCGCGCAGGAACTCGCGGAGCGCATCAAGAAAACGATTGACCCCAAACTACTCGACGACAAGGCGGCTAAGCAGGAAATCCCGCCTCAAGTCCAAGCCCAGATACAGCAGATGAACCAGCTGATCGAGCAGCTCACCGGAAAGCTGAACGAAGCTCAAGACGCAGCCGACACCAAGCGCGTTGAACTCGAATCGAAAGAACGCATCGAGATGGCGAAGCTTGAAACTCAAGCGACCATCGAACTCGCCAAGCTTGAAAGTAAAGAATCCCTGAACCTTCTCGCGCATCAAATCGCTGAACTTGATCAGCGCACGCAGATGCTCGGCTTCAATGAACAGTTTGAACTTTCGGACATGAACCAGAGCGGCGCCCCTGTGGGCTCCATGCAACCCATGCAACGCATGAACAAACCACAAAGCATGCAAGACATGCAAAGCGTGCAGGACATGGAAGCCATGGAGCCCATGATGGGCGGCGAGATGGGCATGAGCCAAGACCCTACCGGCGGGGAATCACCGGGCTTACCAATGGAAGAAAACCCATGAGCATCCAAGTAATCTCTAACAGCGTGCCGGTGGATCAATCCGCTGAAGCGGCTAAAGAGGAAATCAAGCCCGAGCTGGAAGCTAACGCTTCTGAGCAAAACGAAGTCGCAGAATCGGACGCTGCGGAAACCGAGACAGAGGAAAAAGACGACGCGGAAGAGTCTGAATCCGATGAGGACGAAGGCAAAGCCGATGACTCCGAAAAGGACAAACCCAAGAAGAAAGGCGGCTTTCAACGCAGAATCGACAAGCTCAATTTCCGTATCGCTGAGCGTGAACGGGAACTCGAATATTGGCGGGGCAAAGCAACAACCCCCGCTGGAGAGAAAACCGAGAAGGTCGAAACGAAACCTGTTGTTGATGGCAAACCCAATCCCGACAGCTTTGAAACTCACGCTGAGTACATCGAAGCACTTACGGATTGGAAAATCGAACAGAAGGAGAAAGCGGCTAAGGAGCAGGATCAGAAGACGAAACTGCAAACCGAGCAGCAAAACCTACTGGAAGCCCACTCTGAACGGGTCAAGTCCTTTGCGAAGCAAACCAAAGACTTCGACGACGTGATTGCTGAGGTTGATGACGTAATTGCCTCTGCAGTTGTCCAAGAACTCATTGTGTCGTCTGATAACGGCCCCGCTCTCATGTACGAGCTGGCAAAGAATCGCGCGGAGTTTGAGCGAATCAATAAGCTTCCGCCTCTTGCTGCTGCTCGTGAATTGGGAAGGCTCGAATCCAAACTCTCGGAAGAAAAGAAACCAGAACCTAAAAAAATAACCAAGGCGCCCAAGCCTCTCGAACCAGTTGGAAAAGGTTCATCGGGATCGGTCACAAAATCACCCGAGAATATGAGCCAATCGGAATATGAGGCATGGAGACGCGAACAAATGCGGCAGAAACACGCCTAAATAGGCTGTTTTTTGCACGCATGAGGAGTTCTTAAATGTCTAACTCAGTATTGACCGACTCGATCATTGTGAAAGAGTCCCTCATGGAGCTGAAGAATCAGCTCGGATTCACGAAACACGTCAGCCGTCAGTATGACGACCGCTTTGCCGCCTCGGGTGCAAAGATCGGTGACACCATCAATATTCGCAAGCCTTCGCGCTACGCGGTGACGGATGGCGCAGTTCTGAACGTGCAGGATTCTGTCGATCAGAGCGTTGCGCTTCAGCTCGACACGCAGAAGCACGTTGGCTTGGCGTTCTCAAGCAAGGATCTGACCCTCTCGGTCGATCTGTTCCGCGAACGCTACATCACGCCCGCTGTTACGGCGCTGGCGAACTCTGTTGACTACACCGGCTATGCTGCCATGTACAAGCAGATCTACAGCTCTGTTGGCGTGCCGTCTGCCACGGCTCTCCCTTCTACCCTGAAGGGCTTCACCCAGGCCAAAGCGAAGATGGCTCTTCTCGGCGCTCCCCAGGATGGCCTTACCGCCATTGTGGATCCGAACGTGGAAGCCTCGATGGTTGAAGGCCTGAAGTCTCTGTTCCAGTCCTCGGAACAGATCAAACAGCAGTACGAAAAAGGCGTGATGGGTATCGCGGCTGGCTCGAAATTCGTTTCGAGCGCAAACGTTGCGAAACACACAATCGGCGCTCTCGGCGGAACTCCTGCCGTGAAAACCACGATCACCGCTCAGGGCGCGACCTCTATCGCCGTGGACGGATCACTCGGATCGTCTGTTGCTGGATACCTCAAGGCCGGTGACGTTTTCTCGATCGCTACCGTCTACGCTGTGAACCCGCAGACGAAACAGAGCACGGGCGAACTCGCTCAGTTCGTCGTGACCTCTGATGCGGCTGCTGCCACGAATGAGATCGCCACTTTGTCGTTTACTCCGGCGATCTACAGCACGGGCGCTTATCAGAACGTGGATTCTCTCCCGGCTGATGGCGACGCAATCACGGTCTTTGGACATGCCTCAAGCTACGCCAATATCGTGTGTCCTCAGAACATGGTGTTCCATAAGGACGCCTTCGCTCTGGGCTGCGCTGACCTGATCTTGCCGAAGGGCATGCACATGGCGGCTCACGCGTCTGACCCGGAAAGCGGTCTGTCGATGCGCTTGGTGTCTGGCTTCGACATCGTGAATGACCGGATGAACTCTCGCCTGGACATCTTGTTCGGGTGGAAGTGCCTCTATCCGGAATTCGCCTGCCGCGTCGTCGGTCAACCTGCCTAATTAAAATCGGAGCTGCGGCTTGAGTGAATCGGGTCGCAGCCTCCCACTTGAAGGAGAAATAGAAATGAATACTGCAACAGATACATTGGAAACAAACAGCGTCAAAACGCCTGGCGGAATTACCCTCGGCCAGTCTGCTGCTGATCTAGTCGGCTTCTACGGAGCCACCCCGATTGCTCAGCGTGGAAACGCATCACAGGCTGTCGCGGTCGCCGTGACCGATGCCTCTGCTGGCGCTGCTGCTGCCACAAACGGCATCGCGGCTCTGACCGGAACGTACAACAGCACGTTGATCGTGAACTCGATCGCCACGCTTGCCGAACAGGGCAACGCGCTTGTGGTCCTGACGAATGAACTCCGCGCGGCTCTCGTAGCCGTCGGGATCATCAAGGGCGAAGCGTAACATGAAAATCAATGTCGCCATCCCGGTTTATGACGGAAAAGTTCCTGTGGAGACGGTTCGCTGTCTTCTCAACGAGCAGACCGTTGGGCTCTTGGGTGGCGACATTGTGCAGTTTCGGTTCCTCCCTAATTGCTCTCACCCGGCGATGGGGAGGAACCAGCTTGCTCAAGACTTCATGGACTCAGACTTTGACCGGCTCGTGTTTTTGGATTCAGACATCACGTTTGAGCCTGGCGCACTGATCAAGCTGGCAAAGCAGCCGGTTGACTTCGTTGGTGGAGCCTATCGGTTCAAGAATGAAACCGAAATCTACCCGGTTGGATGGCTCGAAAATAAAGAGCTGTGGGCGAATGAACACGGTTTACTTGAGATCGCGCACCTCCCCGGCGGCTTCATGAGCCTTTCGCGGAACGTATTTGAAACGCTGAAATCCGCGCACCCAGAACGTGAATACGATCACCTCGGCCACAAAGCGCACTGTTACTTTGAAATGAAATTTCAAGACGACTCGCTTTACGGCGAAGACGTTCACTTTTGCAAGGAGTGGCGCAAGGTCGGCGGCAAGGTGTTCCTCGATCCAGAGATCAAACTCACTCATTGGGATTTTAACCGGCCCTACGTTGGCCACATCGGAAACTGGCTGAAGAAACGCGCAGGGATCGCGCAGGTTTCAGCAGGGGGTAAGGCGTGACAGGTAGAGATTTAGTCTCAGCATCGCTGCGCCTGATTGGGGCATTGGCGCCAGGCGAAAGCTTGGCATCTTCAGAGGCTACGGATGGCCTCTCGGCCCTTAATAGAATGCTTTCGAGCTGGAGCACGGAAGAGCTACTGATTTATGCGCGGGTACGCGAAGAGTTCACGCTCACGCCAAGTACTGCCTCTTATACGCTGGGTACGGGTGGAGACTTCAGCACGACTCGCCCGCTGCGGATTGACGAAGCATTGCTTCGAGATGAAACGCAGACACCAGCGGTTGAATACCCCGTGCGGATCCTTTCGCTTGCTGAGTGGGCCTCAATCCGGCTTAAGGGAGTATCCTACGATAGAGTAACGGCGCTTTACGCTGAAGGCACCTACCCTCTCGAAACGCTGAACCTGTACCCGATGCCAAGCGCGGCGCATAAGCTGGTTTTGTGGTCCTGGAAGCCCTTGACCGAAGTCTCCACGCTCGACACCGCTGTTGCATTCCCGCCTGGCTACGAAGAGGCGCTGGTCTATGGCTTGGCGCTTCGCCTTACTCCTGAGTACGGGAAAGCCGTACCCGATGCTGTCGCAATCGTTGCGGTCGAAGCAAAGGCCAACATTAAACGCATGAATCACAGGCCTCAATACCTCCGGGTAGATGAGGCGCTAATCAGTGAAGGCGGGTTCAATATTCTCACGGGTGACCCCACGTGAGGTTCCCCGGATTCATCGGCCCGAGCTACACGCTGCAGTCGGTGAACGTGGACTGTCAGCGTTGCGTGAACCTTTATCCGGAAATCAACGCACTCGGAACCGGAAAGGAGCGCGAAGTGGCGGCGCTTGTTCCGACGCCTGGGCTTCGCCTCCTCGTTACGCTTCCCACTAGCCCGGTTCGCGGCGAGTGGCGTGCGTCTAACGGACAGCTTTTCGCGGTAGGAGGTAACAAACTTTATTCGGTTTCAAGCGCATGGGTAGCGACAGAAATAGGAACCCTGAACACCTACACCGGCTATGTGTCCATGTCCGACAACGGTACCCAACTCATTGCAGTAGACGGTCAGTATGGCTACGCGTGGAATATTGAGACAAGTAGCTTTACTCAGATCACCGATGAAGACTTTCAGCCAGCGGATTACGTGGCCTTCTTGGATGGCTATTTCATCTTCAATAAGTCCGGGTCGGGACAGTTCTTTTATATCGACGCAACCGATGCTTTAACCCTCGACTTTAACGCTCTTGACATTGCAACGGCAGAGGGAAGCCCTGATGAGCTTATTGGACATGTCGTTTCAAATCAAAATCTGTACGCATTTGGAACACAAAGCATTGAAGTGTTCTACAACGGCGGTGACGCAGAAAACCCATTCCAGCGCATTCAAGGTGCTGTCATTGATGTTGGCTGCGCTGCACCCTTCTCAATTGCGAAGCTCGGCGGCACTGTCTACTGGCTCGGAGGAGATGAAACCGGAAGCGGCATTATTTACCGCGCGCAAGGATATCAAGAAGAGAGGATCAGCACGCCAGCAATTGAAAGCGTGATTCGCGGGATTGATCCGGATGATTTAGAAGACGCGCGCGCGTGGACATACCAGCAGGGCGGGCATCAGTTCTACTGCTTGAACCTTCCGGGCCACGACGCTACATGGGTTTACGACGCATCGACAGGGCTTTGGCACGAGCGCACTTACCTCGATCAGCTTGCACTGAAACGGCACCGCGCAGACTGCCACGCCGTTGCCTACGGTCTGAACGTGGTGGGCGATTACGAAAACGGGAACCTGTACGCGCTTGACCCGGACGTTTACACCGACAACGAGACACCGATTGCGCGAATCAGAACGGCCCCTCACATTTCAAAAGGCCTGAAGCAGCTTTTCCATTCGCGTTTCCAGCTCGACATGCAGACCGGCGTTGGCCTCATCACGGGCCAAGGCTCGGACCCGCAAGCGATGCTTCAATGGTCTGACGATGGCGGGCACAATTGGTCAAACGAGCGGTGGTCCGACATCGGGAAGATCGGCAAAACAAAAACCGGCGTTGTTTGGCGCAGACTTGGATCGTCAGAAGACCGCGTTTACCGCGTCCGAATCACCGACCCGGTGAAAACCGTTCTAATCGGTGCTGAAATAGAATTTGAGGAGGGCACGGCGTAATGGCTGAGCGCGACCTCCCACCAGTTCCGTACCAAAGCCCGATTATGGACCGGCAGGGGCAGTTGTCGCCTGTATGGGCTGCATGGTTCCGACAGTTGTTCTTTCGCGTGGGCGGACACGTTGCGCTCACCAATACCGAACTCGACGTTGACGGGACGAACATTTTCAGCGGATCTAGCGCACCCTCTGGAAGTCTTGGCGAGGTCAATGACTTCTATTTCCGCTCAAACGGGGATTACTACAAAAAGACCGGCGAAACATCATGGACGTTGCAAGCCAATCTGACAGGTCCGCAAGGTGCGCAGGGCATTCAGGGTGTTCAAGGCGACCAAGGCATCCAAGGCGTAAAGGGCGACACTGGCGATACCGGAGCAACCGGACCAATCGGTGAAACCGGCGTGGGCGCGTTCAGTCCTGATTACATCAACGACACGATTGAGGTTCCAGTCAACAGACAGCTCGTGGCTTTCCAGCGGGTCACAATCGCTTCGGGCGGTTCACTTCAAATCTTCGGACGAGGTAGGATTCTATGAGTGACTTAGTATTTACGGAAGATGACGCGACACCTACTCCACCGGCAGGAACGGCTTCGATCTATGCAAAGACTGATGGACTGTTCTACACGAAGGACGATGCTGGCGCCGAGACACCGCTCAGGGGTGATACCGGATTAACGGGCGACACTGGCGCAACGGGTCCAGGCGTTGCCATTGGCGGCACCACAGATCAGATGCTAGTCAAGGCGTCGGGCACGAACTACGACACCGAATGGACCACGCTACAGGGCACGACAAATCAAGTTACGGTCACTCACGGGGTTGGAACCATTACGATTGCAGCTCCGCAGGATCTACACACGGGCGCTTCTCCGACGTTCGCAGGAGTGACGGCACCACTCACGGGTGATGTTACAGGTAACGTGACGGGAAATTTAACCGGGGATGTGACGGGGGATGTTACCGGAAACGTCACTGGCGCCGTAACAGGAAATGTTACCGGCAACCTAACGGGCGACGTAACGGGGAACCTCACAGGCGACGTAACGGGCAATGTAACCGGCTCCGCTGCCACGATTACCGGAAACCTAACGGGCGACGTGACATCAACCGGAATGACTACCGCAATTGCCTCGGGCGTGATCGTCAATGACGATATCAATGCTTCTGCTGCCATCGTGGACACGAAGCTCGCGACAATCGCAACGGCGGGCAAGGTTTCCAATTCGGCAACGACTGCGGCGAGTGCGAACACGGCAAGCGCGATTGTTGCGCGGGATGCGTCGGGTAATTTCAGCGCCGGGACAATCACAGCAAGCCTGACGGGTAACGCATCGGGCACGGCTGCGAACATCACCGGAACCGTGGCGATTGCAAACGGCGGGACGGGGCAGACTGCACAGACAGCAGCATTCGACGCTCTCGCACCAAGCACAACCAAAGGTGACGTGATCGTTCACGATGGGACGGATAACGTAAGGCTTGGGGTCGGGGCCAACGACACTGTGTTGACAGCAGACTCGGCGGCTGCAAGCGGCACAAAGTGGGCGGCAGTTCCCGGCGGTTTCACGGTTGTTTCAAAGGCCACGGCAGATAGTCCCTACACGGCAAGCGCAAGCGAAATCATCCTGTTCAATGCGACAGCGGGTGCGGCTACGATTAACCTCCCGGCAGCAGCGAGCAACACGAATAAGCAAATCATTATCAAGAAAACGGATAGCTCGGCATACGTCATCACAATTGACGGGAACGCATCAGAAACCATAGACGGGTCAACTACGCGGCTTCTGCATACAGAACGTGAGACATACACGATCGTTTCAGACGGCTCGAATTGGTCAGTGCTTGAGCATAAAACGGATACGGACGCTCAATTGTACACGGCGACCTTTACTGGACTTGGGACACCCTCATCGCAGGCTGTTTATAGCTGGCGAGACAAGGACAGGCTTTTCGTTCAGGGGTACGTTACGGCGGGCACCCCTACTGCAGCACTAATGTCGATGACTCTTGGACACTCCGGAGTCAACGGTAACGTAACCGTAGCGGTGGGGGCAAAAGTTACAGCGACAACCGTGGTGGGGGGTGGGTCGGTCGGTGCCGTGCCGTCTGCAACTTACTTCAACGGTCTAACTGTCCTTTCGGATACCAGCGCGACAAACCTAGTAAAATTTGGTGTTCAAACCTCGGGTGCATCAAGTATGACGCCGCAAAACGGAAACGCAATTACCGGTGCCGGTGCAGTTATCAGTTTTAATTTCTCTGTCCCCATTAGCGGATGGACCGGGTGGTGATGTGTTTATGAAACTCCTCCGCGCCGCGACTCTCGCAATGGCTATCTGGTGGGGCGCTCTCGGCGTGCTCGTGTGGCTCTCAGGATGCGGCGTGAACCGCGTGATCGTGAAGGACTGCCAGCCCGTGCCGCACACTGATGAGCACGTCTGCGAAAAAGTGAGGGATTTGTGAGCGACCGAAAAAATATCAATTCAAAGCAAAAACAGACTGAGGGAGGCATTTAAATGTCTATTTGGGCAGCAGTCGCGAATGTCATTGGAACAAAGATGCAGTCGGATGCGGCAGGAGACGCGGCAGACAAACAAACCGCCGCTGCTGACAGGGCGACAGCACTTCAGGAGAAACAGTATAACCAAACTCGCGCCGATCAAGAACCGTGGCGCCAGGCCGGAGTCACTGCGCTGTCCGGTATGCAGGGCGCGGACTACATGCGTGACTTCACTGCCGCCGATTTCCAGCAAGATCCCGGCTACGACTTCCGCATGAAGGAAGGACAGAAGGCGCTTGAACGCTCAGCAGCCGCACGCGGCGGGCTTCAGAGCGGCGGGACACTCAAGGCGCTTTCCAAGTACGGACAGGACTACGCCTCGAACGAGTACCAGAACGCCTATACCCGCTTCAACGCTGACCGTGATCGTAGGTTTGGGCGGCTCTCCTCGCTAGCTGGCTTTGGTCAAAACGCGAACGCGCAGAACGCGGCAACAGGCCAGAACTACGCAAACAATGTCGGTGAAAACTACATGAACGCGGCCAATGCTCAGGGCGCCGCTGGGATGGCAAGCGCACAGGCATGGGGCAACACGCTGTCGGGCATTGGCAAGATGGGCAACGACTACGCGGCTATGCTCAGTCCGGCCATAAGCCCAGGCGGATGGATGAGCCAGAGCACGCAAGCACTGAATAGCAATATTTCGCCTACTAGCTACTCAGACGGTCGCACTTACGGACTCCTCGGAAGGAAATAAGCCATGCCTATCGACTCAAGCATTTATCAGAACCTGAAGCCGCTTGAAATGCCGTCAATGCTCGACTCGCAAACCAAGGCGATGAATCTGCGCGGGCTCGCGATGCAGCAGAACCAGATGGCGAAAGAAAGCGAAGCATTCGACCGCGACTCGAAAACGAAGGCGCTCCTTCAGAAGGCGTCAATGTTTGGAAACGCGCTTGAATCCATGTCGGGACTGTCGGAGCAAGAGCGCGCGGCGATGTACCCGAAAGCCCGTCAAGAACTAATCGGCGCCGGCATCATGGGCGAGCAAGACGCTCCGGCAGACTATGACCCGATCTTTTACAACGGGAATCTCCGCAAGTACCGCATGAGCAGGGACGGTATTGAGCAGCAGTTGAAGATGGCGCAGATTGGGGAGATTAAGGCTAAGACTGCGAAAGACAACGCGCTGGCAAGAGGTAAGGGCATGGTTGACCCTGTGACGGGTCAGGTCGTCATCGGGCAAAAGATGCTCCCCGCTGACAAGGTTCTGTCCGTCAACGAGGGTAAGCAGATTCCACGGATGCTCGAAGACATCAGCGGGACCATTGGTGCAAACGTCGATTCATTCGGACCGATTTCTGGACGCTTGAGCGCCATGAATCCCTACAACGAAAAGGCTGCAACCATTGACGCTCAGATGCGTGCCGGTTCGCAAGCATTTGGTCGATTCATGGAAGGCGGCGTTCTTCGCAAAGAGGACGAGGAAAAATATCGCAAGATGTTCCCGCAGCTTTCTGACACGCCGGAAGTGGCCAAGAACAAGCTCGCGATTGTTGACCGGCTTCTGAAATCGAAGTCTGCCGCAGACGTTCAGGCGCTTTCTGCGTCTGGGTATGACACTCGCGCATTTCGCGGGATGGACGCAGCTATTCCTGAGGTTCCCGCAACGCTCAGGGGTGGCGGCAGCGGTGGCATCATTCCCTCTGCAATGGCGGACGGACGCGGACCTTCGCAACCCTCTGGCGTCCGGATGATCGGTCCTGACGGCAAGGTGCGAGTCGTTCCTGAGTCAATGGTGGGCGAGGCAATCGCAGCGGGCGGAAAGAGGGCCAAGTAAATGGCAAAATTCGATTGGAACCAGTTTCCTGCCGAAGACGCAGCGGCACCCGAGAAGCCGAAGAAATTCGACTGGAATCAGTTTCCAGCGGAGCAAGAAAAGGGCGCCCAGGTCTACGACAAGCCCGCAGGCCCGGAACAGGCTTCGGCGGTGGACCGCTTCGTTGAGCGCGTTCAAGATCCGCAGCGGTGGAAGGCCATTGCAACCGGTGAAGGCCCCTACGCTGAAAAGGTCGTTCAAGGCACTGCACCGCTTGTTACGCCTGGTGGCGCGCTTCCGAGGCTCGCGAAAGCCGCAACAGCACTATCCGAGGGCAAAGGACTTGGCTATCTGCTTGGCCGCACCGCTCTGTCAACGGGACAGGGCGCTGTCATGTCTGCTGTGGACGGCAAAGAGGGCGAAAGCTGGCAGGACAAGCTAGACCGCGCAGAGTCCGGCGCAAAGCTATCCGGTGGCATTCAGCTTGCCGCTGAAAGCATCCCCGTCGTGGGCAAGGCGCTTGGATACGCAGGACGCAAGATCGGTCAGGCGGTTTCGGGCGTTGATGAGTCGCTGATTCAGAACTACGCAGGGCGAACGGACGAGGTAAACGATCTCATCAAGCAAAGCGGCGGCGATATCACGGAAGCCGCAGACAGGGTGCGCACGGAGCTTGCCGATGGAATTCAAGGAGCAAAGTCGCGGCTGAACTCTCAGATATCAAGGACGCTTGAGTCTGCGTCGCCCGAAGCAAGCGTTTCCATTCAGCCAATCGTTGACCGCCTTGAGGCGGCAAAAGCCAAACTGAACCCGAATTTTAAGTCCGGCGCGATTGCCGAAATCGACGAAATGATTGCTTCAATCGGTAAGGAATCGAAAGACGGAAAGGTAAACGTCAAGAGCCTCTACCAGATCAAGCAATTCCTGAATGAGGGCTCTGCATCCGCCTACAACAAAGGCGGTCAGATATTCAGCCGCGCAAGCGAGGCAGCCAGGGCTGCAAAAGATGCAGCCGGAGAAACCCGCACGCTGTTAAAGCCTGTGGCGGGCGCGATATCTGAAGCCGATGGGCAGCTATCGAAACTCCACGCCATTGAGCGAAGACTGAATAAGAACATGCTTGCCGCAGGTAAACCGGATGCCGCACTTGTCGCAGCAGGATCCGGCGCGAACCCGAGGAACGCCGCGAACCTTCGCGAACTCGAACGCATCTCAGGAGTGCCCGTTAGCCAAAGAGCGAAGGACCTGGCTACTGCCAAGGTATTCGCAAACCCAAGCCTATCCCCTACCGACTGGACAGGTAAAGCAGCGGCCCGCGTGCTTTTGGCTGGTGGCGCTGGAACAGCTCTCGCCGGTCCTCTTGGTGGCGCAATCGGAGCAGGACTAGCAAGCCCGCTGGCGCTCAAGGTTGGCATTAATGCACTGTCTGGCGCAAAAGAAATTGCAGCGCGCTTCCCATCGTTTGCCAAGTTCACCCGGGAGAACCCGATAGCAGCGCAGACCGTGGCGCAGCTTGTGTCGGGACAGATCAGGCGCGCCAATCCACCCGCTGAAATCACTCCTGAGGTTGAACAATACTTTCAGGAAAATCCAAAACTCCTTCAAGACGTTCGGGACGAAAAGGTGCGTGTGCGGATCGAGCGCGCCGTTGCTCCCAAGCGCGGCGAGGACCGCTGGGCACAGACCGGACTCCAAAAACTCGGCATCGATGACCCTGCCCTAACTAAAAAACTGCTCGAAAGCAAAGAAGGTAGACGTCTTTTAATCGAGGCTTCTGATCTCCCGGCGGGAAGTCAGGCCATGAAACGTATTCAAGACAAAATCCAGAAAGGTGTGAACTATGGCAATGAATCTATCTCCGGTACTCCGTCAGAGGTTCTTCGACGCGAACGGAAACCCTCTAGCGGGCGGTAAGCTTTACACCTATCAGGCCGGAACCTCGACGCCGCAAGCCACCTACACCGATAGCGGCGGCGGGACTCCGAACGCTAACCCGGTGGTGCTTGATGCGAATGGGGAAGCTGATGTGTGGCTCTCTCCGTCGCTTTCTTACAAGTTCATTCTAAAGAGTTCAGCTGATGCCACTCAGTGGACGAAAGACAATGTTACTGGAGCCGTTTCGCTCGCGGCTGGTGCAATCGGCACGACCGAACTTGCTAACGACGCCGTGACAGCTGACAAACTTGCAGACCACGCAAGCGATGACTCGGCGCGCGCGGTGACGACGAATCACCTAAAAGATGATTGCGTCACTGCGGGCAAGCTCGCCACAAACGTGGTGGACAATAGCACGCTTGAGCATAACGGCGGGGCGCTGCGAATTAAGGATGCGGGCGTAACGCAAGCAAAGAAAGCGATTCGATCAGTAGGCGCCGCAGGCGCAAGCGTAGCAGCTGGCGGCGTGGCAATCAGTGCGAGTTCGGGTCTTTCAGCAACCGTTGACGGTACAACATTTACAACTGTTGCCAATCTATCGGTCACGATTGAAACACTGGGTTCACCGGTTGAACTCAAGCTTCAGCCCGACGGCGCTCAGCCTGGTTACATCGAATGGTGGAATACTGGACAGTTAGAAAATCGTGCAGAAGTTGCAATCTTGCGAAATGGCGCGATAATTCGCACGTTTTCCATGAGGGACGTTCCGTCAGTTTCAGAGTATGGATACTCAAGCGGTAATCCGTCCTCAGTTATATCAATGACTGACACTGGAGCAACCGCAGGAAGCAATGTGTATACGGTTCAAATTAGGTCTGCATCATCATACGGCCATATCCGCATATGGTATTCCGTGCTTGTTGGCTACGAGTTGGGGTGATCGTCAGATGGGACAACCTCAACAAAACAGTTTCCAGCGGCGTCGTAGTCCACGAGCACCGAGCACGCATCAATATTGGAGTCGCAGCGGTTGTCCATTTCGCAGTGAGAATAATCAACGGTGTACGTCGTTGCCGGATCTTGCCCGCAAGCGGCCAGGAGGATTGGAATGATCAGAGCGAGCGATCTCATACCTCAATTATATCAAACAAGCCGCCCGCTGTGCATGAAATCGGACGCAGTAAGGCCGCGTAAATACGGAGTTACTGCATGAACGACAACTGGACAGATTTTGAAAAGTACGTGTTCGGGAAACTGGAAAAGCTGGATCACCGCTTGACCAAGCTCGAAACAAAGTGGGTTTTAATTTCCGCAGCAGCCGGAACAATCGGCGGGATTCTGCTGCAAATCGGTTTGGCAGTAGCCAAATAAGGAGGAGAGAAAATGGTACAGAAAATTGTTGAGTTCATCATGGGTCCGGGCGGCGTGCTTCTGTTCGCGGCTCTGTTCGCGGTCAGCGAGTTCCTGACGGTGTTCCCGAAGGTCGCGGCAAACGGCGTGTTTCAGGCCATTCGCAACGGCGTGAAATGGGTGTTTGAGAAGCTGAAGGCCAAGCAGCCGGCGGTCTGATGGGGGTCGTTGAGTTCCTCTTTAGTCTGTTCTCCGCAGTTGTCGCCACCGAGAAGCTGGCAAAGTACGCTATCGCGTTTGCGGGGAAAATTGTTCTGTGGATGGTTGAATCCCAGACTAAAGAGAACTTAGCGTTTATTGCAGACGCAGCGGCATTATCCGCTCGAGCTACCAACCAGGAGGAAAGGCGTGAAGCACTTAAGGCTTGGCGGGCTGCTCTTAGTCGCCCTCGTGTTACTTAGCGGGTGTCCTCGCAAAGATCCACCGCCGCAGATCACCATTTGTATCGGTGACGGCTTCGGTGGAGCTGACTGTCTGCTTCCAAGTGGTGTTAACGAATACTGGCCTCCATCGAAGTTAGAAAATGCATGGATCACCACGCAGCCCGATATGGAGCGGTTTGCAAGCTGGTGCTACGACGTGAAACCCAAGTACGTGCGCAGCGAAATGCGCCGGCTATGGACTGAGGCAAAGGCGGGTGCTGAATGAGAAACCGCCACGCCCCCGATAAGCTCGACTGTCCACTTTGCTCGGAGAAGTTACAGACCGCGCACCCCGTTTTACAAGCGTGGTTTCTCGCGCTGAAGAAGAAGCACCCCACCGCGCATATCTCGTGGGCCTACCGAGGCGAGGCCGCACAGAACCACTTCCTGAAAGAGGGACTGTCACGAGTCGCCTACCCTAATTCATTCCACAACCGGATGCCATCGGAAGCCTTGGATCTATTCCAGATCGACGCTGACGGTGTGGCTCGGTGGTCCGTTCCGTTCGCCGTGATGATCGACAAGGAGAACGAAGAGGCGAAGAACAAAATCTACTCCGGCAAAGAGATCAAGCTACCCGGGGGTGGTCGGGATTACCTGCATTTCTTCATTCGAAAGGCCGAGCATGAGTCAACATGACATGATTCAAGACCTAATGCGTGTGGCTCAGGAACTAGGCCGCGTCCCGACTCGTGACGAGTATTTGAAACATGGCCGGTTCAACAAGCATCAAATCAACGCTGAATTCAGCAGCTTCACGGTAGCGAAACAGGCCGCAGGACTTGCAGACGAGAAGCCGAGGAAGATTGATAAAACGGTATTTCAGCGGCCTATCCAGGATCATTTTGGAGAGTACAAGCCTGAGGCGTTCATCCCTCGTGGGCCGTACCCAAACGCCGCAATTCTTTCGGATACTCACTGGCCTTTCCACATGCAACGCGTGGTGGATCTATTCATCGAGTACGTTGCAGACGTAAAGCCCGAGTGGGTAATACTTAACGGTGATGCACGCGACAGGTATGCTCACGCCAAATTTCCCCGCAGCCACAACATATTTAAACCCGAAGAAGAAGAGGCGCTGTCAAAGAGCCAAAACCTCGCATTTTGGGAAGCTATCAAGAAGGTTTCCCCACGCTCGCGATGTGTACAAACCCTCGGGAACCATGACATACGCCCACTTAAGCAGTCGTTAGGCCAGTATCCAGAGGCTTACACTTGGATTGAAAAGGGATTACGGGAATCTTACGAAGCGCCTGGCGTTGAAATCATCTATGACCACAGACAAGAGTTATTCCTTGCTGATGATCTGGCAGTGTTTCACGGCTACAAAACTCAGCTCGGCTCTCACAGGGACTTTACCATGATGAACGTTGTAACGGGCCACAGTCACCTCGGCGGCGTGTCCTACCGACAGATCAAGGGTAAGGTCTTGTGGGAGCTGAATTGTGGCTATGCTGGCGATCCTGCCGCCAAGGGCCTGACGTACACCGGACAAAAAATAACAAATTGGACTCACGGTTTCGGCGCAATCGATAAGCGCGGTCCGAGATTTATTCCAGGATAACACCCGACCAATTTAGCATTGACGCGGCCTGCGACCTCACACTGAAAGCATGGAGATCGAGCCGATAGACCAGCCCTGCCCGCCGGAGTTCTGCATCTTACCGCCGGGGTCGTGGAAGTATCGGAAGAAGAAGCGAAAGCCTAAGCTACTTTAGGGCAGCGCTCGCAGCGAATTATCGTCCCGTCCGGTAGGCTCTCGAACCTATCCGCGAACTCTTCGGTGTTATTGCCGCATCCCTGACAAGTGGTTTCCGTCATTGGAAGCCTCCTTGTCTACACAGTATAGCACAGCGTCATTGATGACCTACTTTTTGGTGCATAACTGGGCCGCTAAATTGCAAATTGCAAATTGTGCTTATCCACTTCGTGCTTCATGGCTTCACTCCGTAATCTCGTTTACAGCGACAAGTGTGCAACCCAACCCGCAGCGCCAGCACCTATGCCAAATCACATCACCGTTCCAAGGCTCCGCTCCTGACATGAATACGCGGGACCTCTCTTGTTTTGTGTTCTGCGTGAACTTTTTGCACTTCCGACAGTAGAACTTATCCGGCGGCTGCTCATCTGCCTCGTGTGCGCCGTTGCTGTGGATCACCTCAAAGACTTGCGCCAGCTTCATGGCTGTGCCGCTTTCTTCTTGTGAGTCCCCGGCCACAGTGGAGCAACGAAGTCATCACCGAGGCAGTCACACCACGCCACAACGGGACCGCCGACTCCTGGGACTATAAACCCTGGGCTGTCCCTGTCTCCTGCTGCAAACCTTAGGTATCCAACGGCAACAGAAGGTGGCAGACCTTTTTCTTCCCTCTCTGCCACTTGGCACAGGACGTACCGCCTTTCGCGTGGCAAGGGTTGACCTGCATATTTCGCCTGATCAAACGGAATCCAGTTCCAGTCCATCTACTTCTCTCCTTCTGGGGTCAGCGCGGCGAGGACTGCGCGTGCCGGGAATGCTCCGCACTTATTGCAGTACGGGGACGACGCCAAGTAGTTGCACCCATGGTGCTTACCCTCAAGGCAGTCCCGCATTCTTATGTTCTCTGCTTCAAGTACTTGGACATCACAGCCTTGGCATCCAACTAACCGCTTCTTCAGCCTCTCAGCCTCCCCCCGCGCCTGGGCGAGTTCTGCCGTAAGGCATGTCGGACACACGTAGGTCGAGCAGAGATGAACCCTGTTAACGCATGTGCAGACGCGGTTCTCAGCGTCCCGCTCCTTCTGCCATGCGATGCCAGCCAAGAAGCTGATTTCCGCATTCCCGTTATCGCCTTCAGATTCTGCGTGCTTTGCAGCCGCCTTCTCCGCTTCCGTCATTTGGACTCCTTCCAAGACTCATTAATCAGAATCTTTCTCATCCTTCGCCTAACCGTTTCGCATGCGTCCCGGTAGCCCGCGTTGTATTTTGACTGCGACGCCATTTTCTTGCTCATCCTTGGGATGGAGCTAAAAGTGATATGCTTCACCCGCATCAAGAAAGTGTTGTAGCGGCCTCGCAGCGCCTCCATCTCTGTCATTCGCCCCTCGCTAGTGATCGGATTACTTCCGCCAACCGAAAGCTCAAGCCAGCGTGGTCAGGCCCATCGGGGCCATCAATAAAATCATCCGCTGCTTTCGCCGCATCCTCGATGGCCTTGGCGTAGCCGGCGTCGAATATCCGACGCACCATCACCTTTTCATCAGTTGTTGGGTATGCGCCAATTTCATTTGAGATGATCGTTACAATTTCCTCGAATGCCGCTTCCCGTTCCGTCATTTCTCAACCCTCAGAATAATCATGTTTCTTGACTGGGCTTGTCTCACGCAGTCCTCCGTCCCCCTCCCACCGGGGAACGCAACAACAACTGCTTCAGGATGGGCGTCAAGCATCTCCTTGTTCCTAATTGGTCCCGCTGCCCTTCCATGTGTCGCCCAGTCAGCAATGTAGGTTTTGTGTTCTACGTCCTCAGCTTCGCACCAAAATACAGCCAAGGTGTCCGCTCCCGGCGCACCGCCCTGAATCACTCTTGATGGCGCTAAGAAGTTGAGAACGTCGCACATCATAGGGCTGTCGTCGTAGTTCCTTCCGCCCGTTACGATTATTTCCCGTTCCTTACCCATACGTCCGCGCCTTTCTGGGAGAGGGCTTCCGAATAGCTTTCGCAAATTGGCCCGTGGATACCCCGTACGCAGTTCGTTTTGCATTCGAGTTTCTGAGCGAGTCCAAGCGCCTCCCTCAGTCGTTTCACCTCGTCTTGAAGTTCGAGAACAAGTGCAGTCATTCCTTCCAGTGTTGCGCCTTCCATTAGTTCGTTCCTTTCTGGGAGAGGGCTGTGCGGGCAC
>Ga0209318_1000541_pt1 | contig 36508 bp, 58 predicted proteins | sample RifGroE1_FD_183999 | JGI IMG/M metagenome (GOLD analysis project Ga0209318, IMG submission 183999) | Groundwater microbial communities from Rifle, Colorado, USA - Groundwater E1 (SPAdes) (version 2) | ecosystem: Environmental > Aquatic > Deep subsurface > Groundwater | place: Rifle, Colorado... | reverse complement strand
CGAACGGTAAATGTTGCAGTTCTATTCTAAAACAAAATGATTGAGAAAAAAATGAAGAAACTTACAAACAGGATAACCAGCCAGAAGCTTATAAAATGGCGTGAATTAGAGTGGTTTCAATCAGACTCTTTGAAAGATTTGTCTGAGGAAAACTTAATAAAATTAAAGAACTCACTCATGCAGAATAATTTTGTTCAGCCGTTTAATGTTTGGATTGATAAGAAAAAGAAAGTTTGGATTCTCGACGGTGTACATCGCGCAAAAGCAATGAAGCAATTGGAAACCGAAGGAGTGACAATTCCCGAGATGCTTCCGGCAAACTTTGTTAAATGCGCAAACAAAAAAGAAGCTGCAAAGTTGGTACTTATCTATTCTTCGCTTTATGCAAAGTTAAATGAAATAGGTTTACAAGAATTTCTTGATATTAATGAATTGTTTTATTCCGAGATCAAAGATGAAATTTGTTTAAGTGAGTTGGATTTAGATTATGATGTTGACCAACAAAAAGCAAAAGAACATTTTGAGCTAAAAGAAATTGAATTAAAACCATATTCAAAAAGTCATGTTCTACTTTCATTCCATCCTGATAAACTTATTAAGCTACAACCGTTTTTAGACAAAATTCTTTTAGTTGAAGGCATTGAATATGAGCAAAGTTCAAACTGATAACTCCTACTTAGAATTAAAAATAGAAATGCGAGTTAAGCATTTACCGCCCAAAGAATATATTTCTGTTCTCGATATTTATTCCGGTGATGGACTTATCTGGAATGCAGTTAAGAGCAGAACAAATAAAAAGATAACGGTGCTTAGAATAGATAGGAAACTTGATAAAAAAGGCGTATATCTAAAGGGGGATAATCTAAAATACTTGGATAGTATTGACTTAGATCAGTTTGATGTTATTGATGTAGATGCCTATGTAATACCGTTCAAACAACTTAAAAATATTTTAGAACGTAATTATAAAGGAGTAGTTTTTATCACTTACATTCAATCGATGTTTGGTGCTTTGCCAAAAGAAATGCTTATGCAATTAGGCTTTTCATCTGCAATGATAAAAAAAATACCGTCCATTTTTAATCAAAAAGGATTACAAAAATTATTTGATTGGCTCTCAATTAAAGGGATAAAGAAAGTAAAGTACTATGACCTAAACAGAAAAAATTATTTAATCATTAATTATTGAAAGGTGCAATATGAGTCTAATTTATGAACCAAAAGGGAAAGCAAGAGAATATTCTGCGCTTGCTTTGAACATTTATTCCGGCTGTGATCACGGCTGCTTTTATTGTTACGTTCCGCAAGTGATGAAATTTGTTAATGGTTATAAACACGAAGATGTAAAACTAAAAGCAAATTACATTGAACAGTTAAAAAAAGATGCCAAGAAATTTTCAAACACCGATAAACAAGTCCTCTTTTCATTCACAACCGATCCTTACTCACATTTTAATGATAAACATAAACTCACCAGACAAGCTCTTGAAATCCTTTTAGAAAATAAAATACCGGTTTCAATTCTTTCCAAAGGCGGAAAAAGAATTCTGCAAGATATTGATCTATTCAAAAAATATGGCGAACACATAAAAATAGGAATGACTTTAACCTATGTAGATGAAAAACAAAGTTTACAATCTGAAACTGGAGCCGCAATTCCTTTAGAAAGATTTTTAGTTTTGAATCACTTAAAAGAAAACGGTATTAAAACCTGGGTAAGTTTAGAGCCGGTTATGGATGTTAGACAAACCTTGCAAATAATTAAGCTTACTCATTCTTACGTTGATCATTACAAAGTTGGTAAATTAAATCATGTAAACAATACAACAGATTGGCATAAATTTTTAGTTGATTCAGTTACACTTTTAAGAGAACTTGATAAAAAATTCTATGTGAAAAAAGATTTAGCAAGCTACCAGAAAGATTTTTATTTAAGTCCTGATGAAACGGATATGGACTTATTGGCAGTAAAAGGCTGGAAGAAAAACGAATTTGCAACGCTCGCTTTATAAAATGACTGTCAACTAACTCATGTTATGCCGAAAAAAAACGCTGCTGAAACTCCGGACAAAAAACAGAATTACGCAACCGCTAAACAAATTGCGGCGGTGCTTAAAGTTAATGAGTACGAGGTTAAGACCTTCATCAAAAAAGGCATGCCGAAAGTTGCAGCGAATAAATTTAATCTTATCGAGTGTGTTCACTGGTATCTCGATTATCAAAAATACTGGCGCGACCGCCGCACAATTACAGAGATCGCTGATATGTTAGGAATTACAGAACGCTGGCTCAATCGTTTGGTAGTTGAAAAAGGAATTCCGAAAGAAGCGCGCGGAGTCTATTTACTTAGCCAGACAATCTTAGCGTACATAAATTTTCTGAAAGAACAAATTAAAAACGCCGCAGATGGAGAAAGCAGTTTAACGGATGAAAGAAAACGATTGCTAAGGATGCAAGCAAACCGTGTTGAAATGGATCTGTTGGAAAAACAAAAACAACTTGTACCGGTAACGCTTATGGAAAAAGTATTTCTTGAATTCACAGTTTTGTACGGCAAGAAATTAGATGCGCTCCCGGGAACGATCCTTAACAAACTCTTTGCTTGCAAAACCAAAGAAGAGATGCTGCACATTTTGCAGAACCAAATTCACAAAACAAAAACGGAACTTAGTACAGTTAAGAATTAAAGTCCGCCTCTGGCGGAAGGAATTAGGAATGAAAACAAAGATCACTCAAAAACAAATTGCAGCCGTTAATAATTTCAAAAAGAGAATGCAGAAACTTGCTGATGAAAACGGAGGGACTATTTCTGTTATTATGCAAACTAACGGCAAAGCAAAAGAAATTGTAATTGCAAAACCAAAGGAGAAACAAAATGATTAAAGTAAAAATTAACCGGAACATTATGAATGGTGGTATTGAGCTATTCATTTTTGAAGAAAGAGGGGATGGAAAATTTTCTGTAGCACTTCCCACACAACTCACATTCAAAACAATGGCTGACGAAGAAGTTGCTCAAATAATAGAACCATCGCTGAAACTTCCCGGGAATATTGGACGCGCTTTATTGCAAGCATTTGCTGAAGCTCTTGACAAAGATGGGATCAAAACCGATAAGGATGCAAAACTTCAAGGAACGATTGAGGCTACAAAATATCACTTGGAAGATTTGCGAACGTTATTGAAACTGAAGGAGAAGTAAAGTGGAAAATCTATCATGGCAAAAAGAAAAACCCGATTACGCTTGCGTATTCTTAACACGTTACAACGGCGAATACAACATTTGGAAATTTGTTTGGGAACTCGGCGAACCACCGGAAACAGCCGAAGATCAAGAATCAAAATATTATTATCTCGCTTGGACAGATAAAGACGGAGATGAATGGGACGATATTGAAGAATGTACTTTTGATGAATACCTCATTTTAGAAATTCTCCCGACGATGGAAGAAGTCCATAAACAATGGACAGAAGCAATGCTGAAAACGATTGACTGATATCTAAAAACTAAGGACTAACTACCATGCCGATCTATGATTTCAAATGTCCGGAATGCAAAGAGAAAACGGAAGAGCTTGTAAAAGCCGATGAAAAACCGAAATGCAAAAAATGTAAAGTAGAATTAAAAAAACTTCCAAGCCGCTTTGGCTTTAAGATTGAAAACTAAAAGGATAAAAAAATGAAAAGTAAATCTTTTAAAAAACTGTATAAGAGATTTCTAAAAACAAATGGCTCGCTGACTTTTATAAAAACAAAGGATTGCAATAAGCTCAAAATGAAAAGCATAATACCATTCCCTTTTGTTGATGAACTTGATCGGCTTGAACAAATAAAAAAGTTTAATGCTATTTAATTCTTGTTCACCGATACCCAAATATTACAACGCCAAACCGATCTAATTCCGCAAGTAATTTTAGATAAAACTATTAGCGGTCTGTGGGATAAAATCCAGCTCACCATAAAACCGAAGCCGCGTATTACCGGCTCACAGTGGGCTGATCAGTTCCGGTATATGTCACCGGAGAGCTGTAACAAAGCGCGCCTTGGTGAGCCTAAATGGTCTCACGATGGTTTTGAATATGTTATTGAATTTGAAAACGCTTTTACTAATCCTGAAGTACGCGAAATAACCATAATGAAAAGTGGACAAACCGGCTTTACGGAAGCGATGCTTAACTGTGTTGGTTACGTTATTGATCAAGCGCCGGGACCGATGCTTATTCTTTATCCGACAGAAACAAATGCAAAAAGATTTTCAAAACGAAAATTACAGCCGATGCTTCGCGATACCCCGGTACTGCACGGTAAAATTTCCGATCCCGATAAAAAAGACGGCAACAATTCAACACTTGAATTAACTTTCCCCGGCGGGTTCGCTTCGCTTGTATCTGCAAAAAGCGTGAACAATCTTTCTATGCAAAGCATTATGTATCTATTAATTGATGAGAAAGATCGTATTGATAGAACAGCCGGTAATGAAGGTGACACAATCGAAATAGTTGTAAAACGTTTACAAGGTTTCCGGGAAGTTTCTAAACAGATAAATATTTCTACTCCCACAATTAAAGGTTCATCACGCATTGAAGCTGATTACGAACGAAGCAACAAACAAAAATTATTTCTTCCGTGTACAGAGTGCGGTAAATATCAAACATTAAAATTTGAGAACTTAAAAGGATGGAGAATTGATAAGAACAATTATAAACCGGAACTGACTTATTACGAATGTGAACACTGCCATGCGCATTTAACCGAACGCGATAAATATATAATGCTGCCGGAAGGGAAATGGATTGCCGATAAACCGGAAATAATAAATCACTCGGGATTTATTATTAACGAACTTTATTCAACAATATCAACGTGGGAAGATGTGATCCGTCAATGGTTAAAATCAAAAGATAATCCATTCACGCTGCAAACATTTATAAATATGGTGCTCGGTCAAACTTGGGAAGATGCCGAAGCCGATATTCCCGATAACGTATTAATGGCACGGCGTGAAGAATATACAAAAGAAAAACTACCGGAAGGGATTTGTTATTTAACCGCCGCCGGTGATGTGCAGAAAGATAGGATCGAGATCGGTGTTAAAGGCTGGGGAGTTGGTGAAGAAAGCTGGTTGATCGATTATCAAGTATTTAACGGCGATCCCGAAATGCCGTACAACACAAACGAAAATAATTTGTATTACCGCATAGAACAATATTTAGATTCACGCTTTATGCACGAGAGCGGAATTTATTTGAAGATAAACGCCGCGGGAATTGATACCGGTTATGCTACTACCTCCGTACAGCGGTTTATTAAGCTGATGAACAAGCGCGGCAAACATTGGATATTCGCTTTGCAAGGCGATAAAGGTCAAGCCGGCGCGCCCATTATTAACCGCGGAACGATCAATAATAAATTACGTGTTCGGCAGTTTGGAGTTGGAACAGCAACAGCAAAAAATATTATACACAGCCGCTTAATGGTTGATGAATACGGTCCCGGTTATATGCACTTCCCCGCAACGGTTGATGAAGAATATTTTAAGCAGCTTACTGCAGAACGGCAAATAACTAAATATGAAAAGGGTGTTGCAGTCGGTAAGAAGTGGATTAAAGTAAGAAGCCGGAATGAAACGCTTGATGTTGAAGTCTATAACTTAGCCGCGCTTTATTTCCAGAACGTAAACCTTGAAGCGATCGCTTTACACTTCCAAAGTAAGATCGATGCGATGAAAGAAACCGCTGAAGAAGAAGAACAGAAAAAAGAAGTAAGAATTAAGAATGCAGAAGTAAGAAAAGAAATATCACGCCCGGCACGGCAAAAAGTAAATCCGATGTTCAAGAAAAATTATGTTACAAATAATTAGGAATTAGGAATTAGGAATTAGAAATTTCGAGAGTAAAAAAAAGGAGAATTATATGAGTTGTACAGAAATATTTGGCTTTAATAAAAAAGGTGATGCTTATAAGTTGGGGGAAATAGGCAATGCCTTTAAAGGAGCTATGATGGTATGGAATTACTTGGATAAAAAGTATTTACCTAAATACTATCCCGAGTGGGCTAAAGTGCTAAATGGAAGTAAGGATGAATTATATTATAGAACATCTGATTCAGAAGAAATAAAAAAGATATGGGCATTATTTAAAAGTGATAAAATTGCTCTTACAGATAAAATAGTTTTGGGTTCAACCTTTGACAACGTAATTGTAAAAAAAGAAAACATTTCGAAATTATTAAAAACGTTTAGAGAGTTTGAAGGTGAAACATCCTTAAAAGAACAAGCCGATTTAATTGAAAAAGCAGTTGAACAAAACAATAATTTAATAGCAGTAGCTTGGAATCAGACATCTATTAATGGTGATAATTGGACTAATTACCATTATGATGATGCAAAAGATGAGTATAGTCCGTACAATATTTTCAAAGATACTGGACATTGGGAATTATTTGAAGAGTATAAAAATGTTGGTGACTAATTACTTTATACTTTTAACTTTATACTCGCAACTATGAAAGAAATCTACAAAAAGAAAATGGATATAGACCCCGGCAACAGCGAAAAGCTGCTGGGGGTTACAAATCCCACCCGCTTTGTAAATGATCTTTTAGAAAAATATTTTGATGAAGAAATTATCGCGCTTAACAAAGCAAACAAAAAAATGATAGATGCAGTAATAGACCAAGGCTTAAACAAATCTGTTGAAGAAGTAGTAAACCAACTGCTGAGTGAGATTGAAATAGAAGTGCAGAAAGAAATCCCGAAAACAAAAATAGTCCTCGGCAAAAAAACAAAAACAAGAATTGTGCAGAAACAACCGAACTACGTTACGGGAAATAATTAGGAATTACGAATTAGGAATTAGAAATTTGGAAAGTAAAAAAAGGAATGTTATGAAACTAAAAAAAGGTCAATTGATAATAGTAACCATGAATACTTATGATCCTGAAAAAATAGATTGGGTAATTACACCAAATTCTAATATTGATACTGATATTTTAATCAAAAAATTTATGGAAAAACCTGCATCGGAAAGAGGGGCTCATTCAAAATACATGCAGAAATTAAATCCTGATAAAGTTATTTCTTTTTCCTTAGATGAGTTTATGAAATGGCTCGTTAAAGAAAAAATTATTACTAAGAAAAAGTTTGTTGAAATAGTGGAGTGTGAAGACTTAACAAATGAATTCAAACAAACTTTCCGCTTGGCGAAAGATGTTTATGGAGATTAATATTTCTACAAACCAAAAGGTTAATTCCTAACAATTTTTATGCCAAAAACCCGTAAAAAAAGGTAAAAATAATTAAAATAATCCTTGACATTAATGTCAAGGTACACTATATTAGAGTAGTTCTTTTAACAAATTATTCAAACGACAACTTATCGGAGTACAAAATGACATTATATGCAGTTTTAACAAAAAACCAAGCTCGTTATTTAGCGAACTATATAGCGAAAACGAAAAGTGGAGCAATAGCAAGTAACAGCAACTATTCTGCGACGTCAACACGCATAACAGCTACCGCTAAATATTTTGAAAATGACAAAAAAAATGTTTTAATCGGGATTAATTCAAATTACGTCGCAGATGTAATTGATGAATTGCCGGAAAAATATAAAAAATTTTCCTGGTCTAAAATTGATGGTTGGGATTTAGATTCTTATCTGCACGATAATTAAGATAAACAAATGAAGATTGAACAAACATTTAACATCACCGATTTTGCCGCGATAAAAAAATGTTCGCGGCAAACCGTTTACACCGCGCTCGATAAACTCGACCGCGATGCAAAAGGAAAAATTATTTGGAATGCCAAATCAAAAAAGTGGCAGCCGGAGAAAACTCACACACCGAAAAAATTTATAAAACTTTAACCCGCTCCCGCGGGAATTTTTATTTCCTATTTCCTATTTCTTATTTCCTATTTCCTAATTCCTAATTCCTAATTTCCTTCCGAGGTATTTCCTCGAATTTCCTCGTTTACTTTGCTTTATCAAATCTTCAACTTTGCTCGTGAAAGAACAACCAATTAACGAGCAAACAGAAAATGAGTGTAGAAACAGATTATTGGGCAGCCATAGCAACCAATTTAAAGGCAGCAATCACGCGCCTTTCAGCGATGGAGCTTTCTGAAATTTCTTTAGATGGAAGAACTTTCAAATATCGTGACCTCCCTTATTTGCGAAACGAACTTCGTATTGCAGAAATAAAAGCCGGAACCAAAACTGCACCAAAACGTATCGTTGAGGTATATCAGTAATGAGTATCTTCGATTCGATCTTTGCCAACAAACCTAAGCCGCGCGCAAAAGTATATTACGCTTCCAGTCCAAACCGCACCGGAAGAATAAACGCAATACAGCGCACAGCAAAACCGGTTAAAGGCAAACGCGCATTTGAAGCCGCTGCAACAACCCGATTGAATTCCGCTTTTCTTGGAACATACAATTCTGTAAACTTTGATATTAAACAAGGCTTATCAGTCATCCGCGCAAGATCAAGAGAGCTCGCTGAGAACGATCCCCTTGCAAGAAAATTTTTGAACATGCTCTCGAAGTATGTTATCGGTCCCGAAGGATTTACCCACCGGAATAAAGCATTTGAATTTGTGCAAAGTAAAGACGGAAAATTCGTTAAGACTCCCGACACGCGCGCAAACAACATGATCCAAGAGGCGTTTTGGGAATGGAGCAAAAAGAAATATTGCACCATCTCCGGCGATCAATCGTTACGGCAATTGCTTACAACCGCATTAAGAACAAAAGCTGTTGACGGAGAAATCTTTTTCAAAAAAGTTTACGTTGATAAAAAAGAAAATCCTTTCGGCTTTACACTTCAACCGATCGAAGCCGCTTATTGTGATGAACAATTAAACTCAACACTGCCGAACGGAAATTATGTTGTAATGGGAATTGAGTACAACTCATTCCGCAAACCCATTGCCTATTGGTTCAAAAAGATCACGCTTGATATGGAAGGGCAGCCGAATATTTCCACACGTGAATATTCCCGGATTCTTGCAAATCAAATTTATCATGTGTACAGAAAAGAATTTACAAACCAATTGCGCGGCTTTCCTCAATTCGTTTCCGTTGCAAACCGTTTACACGTTCTCAAATCTTACCAAGATAATCATTTGAACAATGCGCGAAGCGGCGCAATGAAAACGATGATCCTTGAACCTGTTACTGCAACCGGTGACGATGAAATTAAAACCACGAACTTAGCCGGTGGAAGTGAACTTGATGAAAACGGCGAAGTGGTTATCGCTCAAAATCTTGCACCCGGTGAAACGTATGTTGTACCTCAAGGCTATAAGCAAGGCATGCACGATCCAACTTATCCGCAAGGTGAATATGGAGCTTACACCGCAAGTGTAATAATGGAGATCGCTTCCGGTTTGGATGTTGATTATCCTACTCTTTCATCAAACCTTTCAAACGTAAACTACACCTCAACGCGCCACGGATTACTTGATGCCCGCGCCGGTTATAGAACTATTCAATCCGATCTGCGTGAAGATCTGCTCGAACCGTTTGCAACTGACTGGCTTGAATCTGCAATCCTGAACGGTTACTTAAATCTCCCGATGACAAAATTTAACAAGTTCAATGCGCCCGTCTTTATTGGTTATCGCGGCGATTGGGTTGATCCGCTGAAAGATAAGCGCGCATGGATCGAAGGGATACAAACCGGACTTGATACATACGAAGATTACCTCGGAGAAAAAGGAAAAGATTTAGACGAACATCTCGAACAGCTTGGAACTGAAAAAAATGCTTTTGCAGAAAAAGGTTTGCAATTCGGAAATTTAATTGTTGACCCGAACGATCCCTCAACTAACGATGTTCAAGCGGCGCAAACAAAGGCTAAACGGCAATACGATCAATACGATCTGGTTGAAACCGTTCAAGAACTTTTGTCCGGTGCAAAAAATAATGGTAACGGAAAACATTAAAAGGAAATTGTTATGCACAGAAAAATAACTAAACAAGAATTTGAATCATTTAAGCAGCGTAATCTTGGAACCAGAGAAGCCGTATTACTTAATTCATCTTTCAAGTTTGATGAAGCAACGAGAGAAAGTACAATTGAAACCGTTATAGCAACCGAAACTCCCGCTGTTGTAATTGATTGGGAAAGATCAAACTGGGATAGAATGTATTTGATGAGAGAAATTTTAGTCATCAATACTGAATCAGTTGTAATCCCATCAATCGGACAAGTGCCGTTTTTAGATTCACACAGAACTTGGGAAGGAAGTGACTCTGTTAAAGGTTCAATCAGAAATATGAGAATCGAAAACGGTCAAGTTGTTGGTACAACTGTTATTTCTTCAACCGAAGAAAAGCTTGCAAAGAAAATTGAAGAGAGACATTTGACAAATGTTTCTGCCGGTTACGAAATCAGTAAAGATTTTTCTTTCCGGTTAAATAAAGATGAAACCGCAAATGTTAGCGGAAGAATTTTTAAGAATGAATTTACGGATGGACTTCCTTTAATGATCCGTACTAAGTGGGAATTAGCTGAGGGTTCTTCCGTTATCTGGGGAGCTGATGAGAATGCACAACACAGAAGCGAACCAACGTTTGAAGAGCTTCAACAAAAATTAGCTGATCAACAAACTGAAATCAATGAACTTAAAACAAGAACTCAAATTAAACCAAAGGAGAATAGTACAATGGAACCCAAAACCCCGGAAGAAATTCTGAAAGCTGAAGCTGAAAGACGGAAAGAAATACGTGAAACCGCTAAACGCTTTGTTGGAAGAATTTCCGATATCGAAAAAATACAGAACGATGCCGAAGATCAGAATTGGACTGTAGAACGCTTTAATGGCGAAATCGTTTCACGAATGAAAAGCGGCGAAGAGTTCAAAACTCCTCCGGCTAATCTCGATCTATCTGAAAAAGATAAAAAGAGATATAACGTTTGGAATATCGTTCGTGCCTCTATCGAGAAAAACCCGGAACTTTGCGCGTTTGAAACAGAATGCTCGAACGAAATTGCTAAACGTTTAAACGTTGCTGCAAGAGGGCACTATGTTGAATACGGACATTTGAAACGTGAGATCACTATCGGTGTTGGCAGCGCTGATCAGTTAGTTGCAACTGAAATGCAACCTCAAAGTTTTATGGATATGCTTTATAACAAAATGGTTTTCGGCAAATTTCTTAATGTTAAAAACATTGGCGGGTTGGTTGGCAATCTTCAATTCGGGAATAAGACTGCTGCTTCAACCGGTTACTATATCGGTGAATCTGATGTTCCAACTGAAAGCGATTTGACATTCGGTTCTCAGACAATGAGTCCGAAAACAGTTTCCGCACTCGTTCAATATTCCAGACAAACTGCATTACAAACAGCTCCATCGATGGAAGGGATTGTTCTTGCCGATGTTTTGAATGCGATAAAACTTCGTGCCGATCTTTCAATGATCCAAGGCGCTGGCGGTGGAACTGAACTTCTCGGACTTCTTTTCGGAACCGGCGTTCAAACTTACGATGGTTCAAATTTCAATTTCGATTCTGCAGTTGATATGGAAACTCTGTTAGAAGATGCAAACGTTGATCTTGATTCCGCTAAATGGCTTACAACTCCGCTTGTTAAAGGTGCATTAAGAAAACGGAAAATTGAAGCTGGACAAACTGATAAACTCTGGAAAGCTAATCAATTGATCGAAAGAGATGCTTACGCAACCAAACAAATGCCGGTAAACGTACTTTGTTTAGTTGATCCTACCGAGATCATAGTTGGAACCTGGGGAACGCTTGATCTACAAGTTAATCGTTGGCAAGATGACGGCGGCGTTAAGGTTATTCCTTTCTGGAGCCACGATATGATCAACAGAAAAACAATCGGAACAGTTAAAACTTCTCCGGTATTCTCTTAATAGAAAAATGAAAATTTAATTAAGTCCCGCTAAGTAAGGCGGGACAATTATAAAACAAAATATGAAAGTGAAATAAATATCATGGCACAGAAAAAAAGCACAATGTTTGTAAAGTTTTTGAAATCGTTTGTGTTATATGGTGAAGATGTATCGCCAAAAGACACAGCCGAAGCTGCAAAAGAATTACCGATCAATGATGCAAGATTATTGATCGCGAACAAACAAGCTGTTGAAGTTGATCCTAATCAAACCTCTAAAAAGAAAGGGTAATTAACATGAAAAAGTTATCTGGAATTTTAATCTTATTACTTGCGCTTTCCGTCTTCCCGCTGATGGCGCAAGGTTTTACTGTTGATGCAGTACCGAAAGATTTAGGCGAAGCAAAAGTAATCTCTTTCACCGGTACAATTGATACGACCGAAAGTTACACCAGTACGGAGTTCTTTCTTAACGATTGCGATTCTCTTTATTTCAGCGCAATGTTAAGCGGAACCTCTGCATCTACAAGAAAAGTTTCTTGCCAGATACGAGGCAGCAACTTTGCTTCCGGCACGGGCACTTATGCGGCTCTTGATTCACTCTTAATTAGTGATAGCGTTGCAACGGAAATATCATCTAAAATTGATCTTGGGACTGTCCGTTACCGGCGTTATACAATTAAGTTCACGGGAACCACCGGCAATGACAATACTACTTTTAACGCGGCTGTTTACGCTATAAAAAGGAAATAATAAAATGGCTGCTGTAGATAATTTCATTGCATCAAGTTCAAGCCTTGAAAAGCCGGTTGAAAATGTTTTTGCAATTACTAAGCACGATACTGATGAATTGGCTTATGTAACAAGAGCATTGTACATCGGCGGCGATGGTGATGTTGCTTTAATTGCAAAAGGCGATACGGTTGCACAAACGTTCACCGGTTTATTAGCCGGAACGCTGCTTCCTGTTCGCGCTAAACAAGTGTTAAGCACCGGAACCACAGCAACAAACATACTTGGACTTTATTAATGGACATCGCTGAAACAGTTTTTCGGAATGTTCCTAAAATTGCCGGCGGAAGAGAAGATGCGGTTTTCAAATCTAAAACTCTTCCCGCCGGTGTTACCGGTGAAGTTATCTTTTATAATCAGTACGAAGCGCAAAAAGTTAGCGGTCTGGACTTTGAAAGCTGTTCGCCTTACGTGCTTACTACTGAAGCAAATGTTACAAGTCACGATAGAATGACATTAACAATTACTGTACGAAGTAAAATTTATAGAGCCGGTGAATTCAAACCGGACGGAACCGGACTAATTATAGTAGACTTGACAAATGTATAGATCAGAAGCAATAGCAAAAGATATAATTACCGCGCTTAACACCATTACAGTAGCTGCCGGTTACAAAAATACTGTTGATGAAGTTTATCATTTTATCGGCGGTGTTATTCCCGAGCCGGGAAAAATTGTTCTTGAACTTCGCGATACTGATGAACAAACATTAAGCGGCGAAGATCATATCATAAACAATGCTGAGGATGAACTTACGGTTCACATTTTCGGCGGAGTTGTTAGCGAAGATATTACCTCGGTGGTTGCAAATAAAGCGGCGCGGCTTGCGCTTACTACAGGAACCGCTGTTGTATTGCAAATGGACACAAATTTAATTTACTATCTAAAGAGCGGCGGAGTGCCAACAGTTGAAGCTGACTGGGTGCTCTACGATATTTATACCATCATAACCGATCTTATTTCTGATGTGCGGAAATGCTTTGCAACTAATTACGCAACATGGCTGGCAAAGTACGGCGCGTTTAGAGCTGAATATTTATCGCATACAAAAAATATTGTACAAGGGAAGAATCGCATTGGAGAATTTGAAGCGATATTTAAGATCACTTACATTACCGATCAATTCTTAGTTGGAGAAACAGAGTATGCTTAGCTTCATCTTGTTTATCCTTATTTACTTTTTCTTAGACGCATGCCACGATAATTTTTTAATAAGATGGAAGTTTGCTGTTGGTAAAGAGCAAAGCCTTTACAGCCGCTTATGGCATTGGACAGATCTCATCATTAAACTTTTTATCGTTTCAGTCTTTCTCTATGCAGTTGATCTCTTCAGTTGGAAATTAATTGTACTTGCCGGAGCTGTGCATTTCTTCTGGTTCGATACCTGGTTAAACTTTCTGCGCGGGCTTGGATATAACTACATCGGCACGGAAGCGGACACAGATAAATTAGTTCGTAAGATCGGCATAAGTCCGTTTGTTCTAAAAATAATTGTATTACTAATAGCTGTTATCATCAATGTAATTTAGGAAAATCAAGATGGAAGTATGCAAAGAAATTGAAAGGTTGGAAAAACTTGAAAACGATACTCAATCCTTTAAAGATGATCTTCTGAAAATAAAAGAATCATTGCACACTCTTTTAGGCAGAAACAACGATTTTATAATTAAAGTGATAAATGGGAAAACGGAGGAACGGTTAGCAAGTGAGTTGATCGGCGAAATTTATGTTGAACTAAAACATATAAAAGATAAAACAACCGACGCTTCCGTAAAAAGACTGAAAGAGAAAATAAAAGACGGCGTGAATGTGTTCACCCTTGTCATCTTGATCGTTACGTTGATAAAAGTTTGGTTTGATAAATAATAAGTTAAGACAAAATTAAATTTTAAAGCCCGCCTCTGGCGGGAGGAGATAAATAAAATGAGTTACGCACGCCCCGGAATTAAAGCACTTGGAATTTGTACCAAAGCTACGCTTTCATCAACAAAAACAAACCAATTCATCCTTGGTTTAAGAGATAACGTCTCTCTTGAAATTAAACCGTTCAACACGCCAACAGATCACCGGAACCGTGATCTGAAAAATATGATGAACTTTAAGATCGAAGGATCTTCTCATCAAGGGTTGACCAGTTTATCTGTTTCAGTTGCAAGTTCTATCAGTTTACTTAGTCTTCTTGTAGAGCATGCCATTCTTAATGGGGTGGATGCAGAACTTGTTGGAGAACATTCCGTTTGGAACGCTACCGAATGGGACGGCGATGTTTACCAGCTTGCCGGTGATTACTTTGCCGGAATTGATTTTGATTTTGAACTAACAGAGAAAACCCGCAAAACAAAATTGATCCTCGAAGCGGCTTTCAATGCCGATCTGGCACAAACAAATATTATAACCCCAAGTGAAGTTAGCGGGACCGGAAGCAAGTTATTCAATGCAACGCCGATCGTTAAGGGATTATCTCAAGCTGCGGTTGCTGTGCCTACATTCTACAGTATTAAACTCCCACACGATACCGCTTATAACGAATTCCTTCCGGAACTTCTTACATCATTATCTTTTAAGATGAAGAACAGCGGTGAAAAATCGATCTATAACAGAACGCTAACGGAATACTTTGAATTTGATATTTCATTTACCGTTAAATGTGTAAGCAATGCGCAAGCCTCAGACACGCTGAAATGGATTACCGCAAAAAGTTTACTTGAAAGTTTTAAGATCTCCCAATTTATTAGCGCAAGTATAACAGATGTATTTATGTTCAACACAAACGCCCTTTCTTCTTCTCCGGTTGTTTTAATAAGTGATGATAAACGCGAAGTAAAAGTATCGCTTAAAGGGAAAGTCCCTTATGCCGATCTTGCCTTTAATACCACCACCGGGTACACAGAATTAGTTGATACACTTTCCGCAATTACCGCCGGGACTATAAGTTTAACTATCGATGGAGTGGCGTATACGGAAGCCTTCGACACAAGCGTAAATCAAACTGTTGAAAATTTCGTTGTCACTCACCAAAGTGATTTAAACGATGCGGGAATTATTTTAACAAGCCCCTCAGCCGGTGCGCTTAAATTTGTTGCTGCTGTTGCCGGGGAATCTTTCACGTTTGTTGAAACAAGCGCGGGAACCGACGGCGTGTGGACGAAATCAGCACAGAAAACAGCTAATATTTTAACGGTTAGCGCTTAATTAATTAGGAATTAGGAATGAAAAATTTAATTGAATTTCTAAAAAATATGTTCACCTGGTTCGGCTCTTTCCTTAGCGAAGAAACGAACGGCAAAGGAAGCATGAAGCGGCTGATCATGTTCCTTTCTACATGCGCGTTCCTTCTTAGCTACGTTAAAACCACGCTGTTTAACAATAAGATCGAAGACATTCCGATTACGTGGGCGATGCTGCTTGCCGGGTTTGTTGGCTTAAATATTTACTCAAACGTAGTGCAAAATAAAAAAATAGAAGACGCAAAATGATCTTAACTAAAGAACAAGTATTTGCCGCTTGCGAAAAGATAGCGCCTCAATACAACTTTGAAGTAAGTCTGATTAAAGCTCTCTGTTTGCAAGAGGGTGGGAAAAATAAAAAAGGTGAATTTGCACCGGACAAAGCGCGGCTTGAGCAAGGTTATTATTTACGCTATGTTGAAGCAAAGAATGAACTTGCAACTACAACCGAGATACTTCTTTCCGCAAGTTACGGCGTTACGCAAATGATGGGCTTATCACTTAAAGAACTTGATTTTTTTGAATGGTGGTTTTCCGAACAAGTCGAACCGATGAAAATAATTCTTGGAAATCCATTAAGTGAAATTGCAATTCCCAAAGCGCTGAATTGGTACTGTGAACATCTTAACGCGCAGATCGATTGGGGATGCAAATGGCTTGCAAAAAAAAGAACAATGGCAAACGGAAACATTGTAAAAATGCTCGGTTACTGGAACGGCGACTCAACCGGCAAATACGCCGCTGAGGTTTTGGCAAAACAAAAAGGATTGAAATGAAATATTTTATAATTGCACTCGTGCTTTTTATTGGCTGTTCATCTTCTATTACCGAGATAAAAGATAAGAAGATTGAAATTACTATTCCGATTGTTAAAGATAGCATCCCGGCAGTGGTTAAACATGTTGAACCGGCTGTGCAAAAGAAAATCGATTCTCTTTACAGCACCGCTCCAGCTGCAGTAATTGAAGGTGAAAAAGATGTTCCGATAAAAGGGAAACCGACGAAGATCAAAATTAAATATCACCCGATAGAAAAAAGTTTTGATCTCGAAATTGATGAGCACAAAGTTGACACAACTATTACCGATACTACAAAAATTATAATTAAAAAAGAGACAACCACTGTAGAAAAATTCGGTTATGCTGTTTATGGCATTATCGCTTTCGTGGTTATTCTCTGTGTTATCGTGGGATTTATCATTTATAAAAAGAAGGTGTTATGAAAGAATATTTAATCGCCGGTACAAACCGGACCATCAAAGAACTTGATTACGATGCTTTTGAAAAGCTTACTGATGTTTTAAAAGAAGTAGATTTTGAGAACGTTACTCCCACGGTAAAAAGTATTCTATCAGAAATTATGAAGAAGAAACTTGCGCTTAAAATTGTGCAGGCAATTCTATCGCCGGAAGTAACTGAAGAAGATCTGAAGAAAACTAAAGCCACTTTGCTGCTTGAGGTGCTTGCTGATTTTTTATCCAACGAGGGGAGTTCACTAATAAATGGTGTGATCGGTTTAATGAGCTCGATCAACGTGAAAGCCGAACAAATGAAGAACTCTTAGACCGCGCTAAAATATCAGTTGATTTCTTTGCGCCGGATGGAGAGGTAAAAACAAACCGCATTATTTATTTTTTGGCTGACGGTGATCTTACAAAAATTGACAGCATAAAAAAGAAACCGGTCACTCTTGTTTACGAGTATTATTACTTAAAGAGAATTGAGAACTTAAATAAAAAATTGATCGATCTTGAACAAATTAAAAAAGCGGAAAGCTAACCATGGCTGACAAAGAAATAAAAATAAAACTCTCCATAGACGGTAAAGAAGTTACTGCCTCAATTACCAACGCCGATGAACTTCTAAAGAAATTAAAAACCACCGCCACCGATACGCGTAAAACTTTTGCGGAATGGGGCAGTATCATCACCGGTATTAATCAAGGCATTCAGCTTGTTAGCCAAACATTCAGCGCGCTTGGCGCTTCTATGAAGATGGGAGCGGAGATAGAAGTTTTACGCGCAAACTTTAAAGGAACCGCCGAAGATATTGAGCTATTCCGCAAAGCAACCGCGGGAACGGTTAAAGAAGGAACTCTCATTCAACTTTCAAATCAAGCTACCAGATTAAAACTCTCCATGCAAGATCAAGCTTTATTGTTTAATGTTGCTGAGGATTCGGTGGATTCTTTGGGCGGTACAGTTGATGAAAATTTCCGTTCGATGGTTTTCTCTACAGAGGGACTAACCAAGGCATTAAAATCAATGGGTTATCAAAAAGAAGTTTACGAAGAAATACTTAATAGACTTGCTTTAGCTGAGGGTGATGAGATTGATAAACTTGATGCTGAAACACAAAAACGTGTTAGGATAAATACAATACTTGAAGTTACCGGCGTAACGATGGCGGATGTTACTGGTAAAACAAAAGACACTGCAGATAAATTAGAATCGTTAGGTGTAAAGGCAGAGGAAGCAAAAGAAAAATTCGGGATGTTATTAAATGATGCTCTAATACCGGTTTATGATAAACTTGAAGATGCCGGTATTATTGGCGATGCTGCTATTACAACTTTCGGAGGATTGGGAGAAGCGGCAACGATAGCAGCGCCGATGCTCACTCCGTTAGTGTTGGTGTTCCAAAATTTAAGTATTGCGGTAAGATCAGCATGGCTTTCTACGTTAGGCTGGGTTGGCGTTGCTATTGCCGCCGGTGTAGTTGCAAAAGAAGTTTTTGACTGGGCAAATAAACCTTATGGTCCCGGCGGGTTGGGCGCAAGCGATGCTTACAATAAAAAATTATCTGAAGGTAGTGAAGCCGATTTTCCCGATCAAGTTGTAATCGGGAAGAAAAAAGGGAAAGTCACTATACCGAAAGCCGGGAAGAAATTAACTCCTGCTGAAAGATTAAGACTTGAGATTGACATTGCAAGAGAAAATTTAGAATGGGCACTTGCACAATCAAGAGCAAATAAAGAAACGTTCGACGACATACTTAAAAATGCTCCTCCGAAATATACCGGAACTTTAGGAGGGGTTGAAGTTCCGGACAAGCCTGGTGAAGTAGGGATGGATTCTTCAAATAAAACCTTTACCGATATGACCGGGCAAACAAGAGCATTAAGCCTCGGCGCATATTCTGCAAACATGGCATTTCAAACACTCGGTAGAACGATCTCTCAAGCGTTGGGGAATGCAGTAAGAATATTTAAGCAAGCAAATTCAGTATTGCAAAACTTTATTAACAGCCTTGCTGAGGCTGCATCTCAACTTCTAATAATGCAAACTATTAAAGGATTATTTAACCTTGCCACCGGCGGTGTTGGCGGTTTTATGGGCGGTTTTACGATGCTTGCCGAAGGTGGTGTTGCGACCAGACCAACGTTTGCCATGATCGGTGAAGCTGGACCGGAAGCCGTTATTCCGTTAAGGAATTTACCGAGCTTTGCACCGCAAACCATTAACGTACAATTTGCACCGGTAGAGATGAAACAAAGAGGTATGGATATGCGCGGCTCAATAAACGCCACTGAACGTTATTTAACCCGGAACAGATAATGAATTATCGCATTTATCAATTTACAGTAAAGGTTGCATCGGGCACGTACGTTATTCAATTAAAGATTGAAGATGCAACGCTTGATAATGCAACGGTTACCGATCCCTCAACCGCCGGTTTATTTGTTACAGATCCCGGTATGGTGGAAGAAGATTTTAATATTGACGAAAACTTTTTTATGATCGGTGAATATGAGATACATATTTACGATAAAGAGACGGTTTTATATCCACTGATAAGCAGCAACCTTGCCAACGCTGAAAGAATTACCTTAACGGTTACCCGTAATGCGGCAGCCTTTTTTAAAGGTTTTCTTATCCCGGAATATTTTGGAGAGCAAAACCAGTACACAATGAAAGATATTACGCTTCGCTTTGCGCCAATTCTGGAAATGCTGAATAAAACGTATGTAAAAAATCACATAACAAACGAACATTACACCGGGCAAGATATTTTATGGAGTGATGATGCAACGGTTACCGGTACAACCATTGCGAGTTATATTGAAAGAACTATAAGAGATCACGGGTGCATTACTGTTGAACAATTCTTTTCACGTATTCTGAAAAAAATAATAAAACCGGATTTTAACTATTTGACCGACTTTAAAAATTATTCTGAAAACGAATATTTAACGAAAATAGATTTACTGTTCGGGAATGACAGCAGTGACATAACAAATTATATGTATTATAGTTTAGCTGATTTAGACCCGTCCGATCTATTTAATACCGGCACTCCTATTATCCCTTTAGTTGATACGTTGAATGGTCTAAAGTTAGATGTTAATCTTGGTCTTTACAGCAATGATGCCGGAGTTTACCGGTACGACAGTTACACTGACTACATTAAAGCATTAGGCACTTTCTTAGGTGGCGCTTTTGGAATGCTTAATTATTCGGATTTTGTTTTTATCCCTTATGATTATTCCGATTTAGCTAATCTTGACAAAGAAGTGATCGATCCTATTAATCTTAGGAGGGGGGGGGGAAATGTTACAGTCGAAACTTCACCTTATAAAGGGGTTAAACTTATAGATTCGAGCGGAACAGAATTATATGTTAGTCCCGGCGCAAGTGTTTATTTAGATAAAGACCTAAAGATCATTACTGTTGATATGCTATTCAAATGGTATAACTCCGGAACGTATTATGTACGTGTATTAAAAAGTACTGTAGATGCTTTAGAAACCGCAGACGAATGGTGGAAATATTTAAGATATAGCCGGAATGAATCAGTCGAAGGGTATCGCGGTGATGGAGCTGCACCGTTATATAGTTTGGTGGGAATATACCTAAATGAATCCCCTTGGAATGCATACACTTCCGCAACAAATTCACATGATTTTGAAGCTGAAATTGTTGCAGCTCCAAATAGCATTGATGATTACTGGGCGCAACTTGGTTTATATTATTATGAATTTTACTGCAGTAAAAAATATTCTTTGCGACACGTTATAGAAGTTGAAGGAATAGATTATGCTTTGAACAAGTTGAAAGAACTTGAAAGTAAGTACTATAAACCGTTAAACATTAAGAAATATCTCGGTGGGAATTATAGTGAAATTACCGGGATTGAAGTTGAATAACACGAAAGGAATAAAATGAAGATTGGAATAAGCTTAGCAATTAACAGCATGATGGGTGCTTTTAGGAAGTTGTTTTGTACTTCTGACAGCAAACAATTTGTAACATTAGATAATAAATTATTTACGGTGAGGAAATAACATGGAAAATTATAGTTCAAAACACAAAGGCACTACCATTGACGCGGCGATTGACATAGTGACAGCCGTTTATGGAGACATTAATCTTATCGGCGTTCCCGGTGCGCAAGGGTTTGGAGTTGGCATTTGCCCGCCTCAATTACTTCCGGCTGATCTTGTTCCGCTCAGTGGAACGTTTGATAAAACAAACGATAATTACGGTAATTACTCTTGTACCACAGACGGCTCAATTATGGTTTGGGTCCCTCGCTTTTATTACAAGATTACCAACGTTGCAGACGCCCCTTATCTTGGAACGAAAGTAGAAATAAAAGGTGTTGACACTTACCCCAACGAAGGGAATGCGAATGCTGATGGTTATGCTTTGCATCGTGCTTTCGTGGATGGTGGAGCTGTAAAATCGGGCTTCTTTGTTGATAAGTATAAATGGAGTTTGACTAATTTCGTTTACAACTCAGCCGGTGTTGCCAGTTCGATTAAAAACGGCAATCCTATTTCTTCTGCAGTTGATTCTGAACGGAATGCGACTAATCTTTTTGCCGGTGCATTCACAAATTGTAAAAGCAATTCTCAAGCACCGACGAATATTTACGGTGGTGCGTGGGCGGCGGCTAAATCGCGCGGCGCTAACTATGCAGTCTCTTCAATCTTTATCTTTAAAGCATTAAGCCTATTGTCCTTAGCACATGGGCAAGCCGCAACAAATACAACAAACTGCGCTTGGTATCTTGCAAATAAGATTTATCCGAAAGGAAATAATAATTACGGCGCTGATGTTGATGATGCAACGTGTACCTTTACCGCTTGTGATGATGCTTATTGGGCTGCAAGAAACGAAGCAAGAAAGAACGGTTCCGGTTCTACTTTTGCGAAGACAACACACAATGGGCAGAACTGCGGAGTAAGCGATCTGCAAGGAGATCAATATCAAATAACTCAAGGATTAACTTGCACTTCTGCTTCACAAAATTTAGCAACGGGTAACATCTCTTTAGAAGCTCAAGCGATAATTACGAAGGTAGCGCATGGTTATGCTGATGGAGATGTTCTATTCGTAGAAGGAGCTAATACTGGCGCGGGTTGGAACACCGCTATGCAGTATCGCTTTTTTACTGTGTCAGATAAAACTGATGATACCTTTAAGTTGAAAAAAAGAACAAACGATGCTGGAGATGGTAATTATTTAGATGCCAGCGCATTAGGAGCTTATGACACGGCAAATGGCACGTTCACTTGTACTAAGGGCGTTTTTTATATTCTTAAAGAAAGTGCAACACTTAAAGATGTAACCGGTGGAAGTGGAGCTGCAACAGATCATTTTGCGAACACAACACTATTCGACACAATTGATTTATCTGCAATCTTGATTAATACCTATGCAAGTGATAGATTTGGTAGCGGAACTAATCAAGTTCTGGGAATGAATATTACACGTACGCATAATGATTACAAACTTACTTCTGTAGGTTTACCGAATGCTAAAACAGCAATAAGCAGCGGAGGAACTAATAACTTTGGTACAGATTATTTGATTAAATGGATACTGAGCAATATGTGCCCGCTCGTCGGTGGGTATTGGGATAACTTTAGTAGTGCCGGCGTGTGGCTTGTCACTTTGTATTACAGTCGTACTAGTTCTAGTAGAAGTGTCTCGGCGCGGTCGTGCCTTTATGTTTAGATGTTATAGCGAACGGTAGTGCCGCTATGTATTACGTTTATATTTTAGAATGTGAATGCGATAAGTTTTATGTTGGAATGACTTCCGATTTAGAACATAGACTTATCGCACACTTATCAAATAACGGTTCGGTATTTACAAAAAAGTATTCTCCAATTAGTCTTTTTTATGTAGAGGAATTACGAACAAGGGATGAAGCAATTTCAGTTGAAACTTATTATACAAAACTCTTTAAAGTGAAAAAGCAAGAATTGAAATTGGAAGAAAAGTATAAAAATATTTTTGATGATGTTAAACAATTTATTAACAAAAACGGCAACGATTGCTGGTATAGAATTAAACAAGGAGAATTAAATCATGCGTTATTTCAAAGCTAAAAAAGTAGTTGACGAATTAACAACAAAATCCTTTTCTCAGATCAATGATAAGGACAAAATATATCGTTACGAGGAAAAAGATGGAGTTGAATATCTTGGAGTTGATTCTGCAGACATACCAACGTTGCTGAAAGCTCAACCGGTTGAATTAGAGGTAAAAGAGCTTACCTACGATGAAATAAAACCGGTTCTTGACGATTGCAGATTGATGAAAGATTTCAATGCAATAGTTGAGAAAGAAATAGCGGAAAAATATTCCGTTGGTCGGGAATTCAAAATGCTGAATTTGGCAGCTACTGATCAAGAACGACTTGACTATGAAGCATTCAAAGAAGCGGTAAAAGCGCCGGTAAGACTGCTAAAAAAAGATATGGGATTGGTAGCTTAATCTCTATCAAAAACTCTATCAAATGGATAAAATAAATTAATATTTTGAAGTAAAAGAGCGTAATGAGAATACCTCATAATCAGCGGGTCGGAGGTTCAAGTCCTTCTGAGCCCACTTGAAAAAACCTCAAATATTAACTATTTGAGGCTTTTTTATTTTCTGTTTCTCTTTGGGGTTGTCTAATTAAGGCTAATTGTGTCTGAAATCTCTATCAAAAACTATTTCAAATTTTGATTTATTTCTTCACGCGCTTTGTTGATGTTCACGAAGATATAATACCGCTCGGTGGTTTTCAAAGATTCATGTCTCATAAATTGTTTTAGATAGAATGGACTAAGTCCGTTTTCCGCTAATCTTGTGCCTCTTGTTTTTCTCAGTTGGTGCATGTTGTAATTTAATTTGAGCGCATCCATGCATCGCCGCCATGCAGATTTTAACTTATTATAGTTCAGGAAAGGAAAGATATACCCTTCGGGTTGTAACTTCATCTCCAGAAGATGAATGTGCAGATCCGTGGGGATTGGAATTTTATCTATCCTATTCCCTTTAAGATTATTGACTGACATTACCATAGTTGTAAGATCAAAATCTGATGCTTTTATTTTTGTCAATTCCATAGCGCGTAAAGCCGCAAGATATTTTAACCGGAAGATGGTATAATAATTTTTACTTTGCTCTTTTAATTTATCGAAGATAAGCTGCAGATCGTTTTCCGGAATAACTTCAATATCCTTTTTTTCTTCTTTTGATTTTTCAATATAGTTTTCAGAGATTATTTTTTTTTGAACAAGAAAATTGAAGAATGAAAATAGATGCCTTAGATACGTTGCTTTTGTATTTTGTGCAATGCTGCGGGTGATGTTTGTACCGGGAATGTGGTACGTGCGGGTATTGAAATATTTATTGAGCGCAAAATAATCGTGAGCAGTAATTTGATAGAGGTATTTATCTTTTCCGATTGCAGAAATAAAATGATTGATCGAAAGAGTGTATATCTTTTTTGTTTTATCGCTTAATTGTTTTTGAGCGAAAAGAAATTCAAGAGCTTCGGTAATTGTAAATTGCCGGTTAAGCGGGTTCTGCAAATTTTTATCCTGAAGATGCAAGCGCATTTTAGCTGAAAGATCACGCGCTTTTCTTTTTGCTTCAGCTTCTATACGGGTTTTAGCGGAGATATTTTTTTGTTTGCCGGAAACGGTATCGTAAAAACCAATGCGCCACGTTTTACTATTCTTTGGTTTATATGCAAAAGCCATTGTTATTTTTGCTTAAAGTTTAGTTTGCCGTTTTTCTTTGTTACCATCAATTTTATTTTCTTTTCAACCTTTACAGAAAAAGTGCCGTCGGGCTTTTCTGTTTTGATGAACGTGATCTTGGCTTTGGGTTTCATTTCTTCCTCACTCAAAATTTATATGATAATGAAAGCGATGTTGGACTTGCTTTTATTTCTACTCTATCAACACTTATATACAATGAGATTGCACAAATTGCGGTTGCAACAATACCATAGACAGTTCTACGAAACTTTTCTTTCTCCAATCCAGCAGAGGTTACCTTTAATTTTTTGAAATTATCTATTGACTCTTGAATTGTTGATGACTGTATGAAATTATCTATAGCGTATAAGCCACTTAAAAAACTTACAAGAATTAAATTGATATTTGGTTGTATATATTTTGGTGCTTCCGGTTCAAACTTGAATCGTTTAACAATAAATTCATCACTCAACTTTTCACCGTTGATTATTACTGCGGATTCTTTTGTAACATCATAAGCTACTTCATCTATTTTTAGAATGTCATTAACAGCAACAGACATTTTACCACCATTGTAAGTAAATATCACAGCATAATCTGTTTTCTTTGTTATTAAAATATTCTTGTAAACACTTCCATTCTTTAAGTGTATATCTTCCGCAAAAGTGCTGAGGGTGAATAGGCAAAGGGCAAAGATCAAAGTTTTCATGTACGCTCCGTTTAGTTTGTTATCCTTTTATCTTGTTATTCTTTTCAAGTTTAACATTAACCGAATTAAGCTGCAAATTTTCCCCCCGGAGTTTGGAGTTCTCTATCATTATTTGGCTGTTCTCTTTTTCTAAGGTTTCATTTTTGCACATTAAAATATAATTGTGCGCTTGAAGTTGCTGCACAATTTTTTTTAATTCTTCAATCTCCGCGTGTATGCCGGAGAACTCCGCTTTATATTCCTCACTTCGGTCCCTCACTTTGCTAACACCATCCTTTCCCAAGAGTAACCAGTTTATGTCGCAGCCTAATTCGGCAAGTTTGGTTAAAATTTCTGCACTCGGTTCACGCGTCCCTTTGGTGTAACGATATAAAGATTGAGGAGTCATTCCCAAACTTTTAGCCAAAGCGGAGTTATTCCCGTTAAAATTTTTATCGATAAATTCTTTGATTCTGATTGAAATTGACATTTTTATAAAATATTAGTCCGTTCGGTTAAGATTTCTCTTGACATTTTAATCCACTTGGATTATATTTACGCCGTAAATAAAGTAACATATTAAACATAAGTAAAAAACAGCAAGAACATGGAACAAATAAAAACAGTTTTAATAGTTGTAAACCTTTTGTTTACTGCTTTTTTGTTATTTAGAACAAACGCAAAGCGTATTACTAAACGAGTTTTAGAAACAAGCGAAAAAGCTTTTGAAGAATTAATGAGGTCCGGCAAGTGAATCATTCTTTTTCTCATAATGCTTTCCACAATTACCGCATTGATAATACTCAATGTTTACACCAAGATCGCCCATCAACCTATCCGGTTTTATCTCAATTAAATTTCCAGTTGGTTTTCTGCAATAAGGGCACACGTCACCAGTCCCGGAAATTTGTTTCTCTATTGCTTCCAACCGCTTTTCAAGTTCTTCAATTTTCTTTGGCAATAAAACGAGTTTTTTCCAAATGGGTATATGATCTAAGAGCGCAATTAAATCAGACATTAAGCAATTCCTTTCAATTAAATTAAAAAAAAGGTAACACCATGAACGAAGATCAAAACCCAACCAACCCGAAAGTGATTGAAGTTCTTTCACTTCTTAACGGCTTAACATTCAAGGAAATTGACAGTATCCTTTAATTCAGTTTTTATATCTCTAATTTCTTTGAGTATCGTTTTAACGATACTCAAAATTTGATTTAATGTTTCTTGCATAAACGTTCCTTTTTATAATGTTCTCTTTTTGGTAGTTACAAAAGTAACAAAATATTTCAATCAAAGTAAAGCAATAGGTAAACAAAATGGATAAGACAAATTCTGATAAATGGGTAAGGGTGCTTCTGCCGGAGAAACTCCACGAAGATGTAAAAATTTTAACGATAAAAGAACGCAAACCGAACGGCGATAGAAAACGGCTTGATGAAGTGATAATTGAACTGCTCGAAAACGGATTAAAATTAAAAACCTCATAAATAAAAAGTTGCGTTTTTAGCGGCACTTTACCGCTAAATAGGAAATATGCTATGAATTTGGATAAAGCTGTTGATAATTGCCGCCGGACGGTGGTTTTGAATGAGAAAAACTTTGAAAACGCCGTCAAGTTCGCGCAAACCGTTGGTTGTAGTGTTGATGATTTCATAAACGAAAGTCTTTCTTTTGTTGAGTTTGAAGTTAAGACAATTTCCTTTTCTCCCAACAAACCTAAAGCGGGTAAAATTGAAATGCTTTACAAAAGAGTGAAAAATTTTCTCTTACGTGAAAGGAATTCCCACAAATGACACCGCAAGAAGAAGTTAAAAGAATACTTTTTGAGAATGACAAAACAAAAACTTGGCTTGCTAACCGGCTTGGTATCTCGAAAGAAGATCTGTCCTATCAACTGAACCGGAGTAAAAACTATTCCGCCGATCTCCACAACCGGATTATTAACATTTTGAAAAAAGAAGGATTCATCACGAATACCACGGAGAAATGTGAGTTTTTGATTAAGCAAACGCTGCAGATTGATAGCATGGTCGGGACCAGCTTAACGATGCTTAACACTTCAGTTGAAAAATTTACAAAGGATAACATTCTTGACTTCCGGGAAACGAAACGGCTTTTTGATATTGTTGAAAAAATCCGGAACGGAGTAAACGAATCGTTAGATAACATTGAAACGATCTTAAACGGAAAAGCATAATGTACTGCGAAGTAAAGGAACTTGATCACTATCTTTTAACCATACCGGAAGCGGTGGCAATGTTTAGAATGAGCCGACCGAAGTTTATACAGCAATACATAGAGAGCGGAAAAATAATGCTAACGGTTTTGGAAGACGGACGGAAGATGATCCTTCATGCAGAGTTAAAAAAATATTTGGGTTCGCAGCAAAGAATTTACACTAATGAAAGGGTACAGTTATGAACAATGATCAGTTAATGCCGTACTTACAAGTTTTCCCGGCTGTTGCTTTTATCATAATTCTTTTTCTTATCGTTCTAATTGTGCAGATGGAAGCAAGGTTTAAGCATGCTGTTGATCTGCTAAAGAAAGAACGGAACCGCCGGGCGCACTTGGAAATGGCTCTTGAAGCTACTGAAGAAGCCCACGAACAGACCTACAAAGAACGGTTTGAAGAAGGATTCAAAGCCGGTGAACTTGAACAAAAAGCGAAGGTTCCAATTTTCCCGAAACAATATTTGACTGATGAATTAATGCAAATCAATTTAATGAAACGAGCAGCAGTATGAAAGCAGAATTGAACCCGCCTCTGGCGGGAGGAAATCTTGAAGAAGAAAAACAAGCGTGTGAATCTTACGAAGCGGCGATGAGTTATGACTGCAGAATTTGTAAAGATGAAAATTGCAAGTTCAGAAAAGGGACTGCCGGACCGTTATCAATTTCAGCTTTACTTTTAATCGTTTCAATATTGGCAGTGTTATTCGGCGGGTTGGTAATTGATCTCTTCATGTTCATTTACGTGGTGATCTTTTAATGCTCTACAAGATTGAGACCAAAGGAATTGACCGAATAGTAATTGCAAAAATAGATGCAAAGTTATTCGAGGCGATCGTTGAAACCAAAGGCAATGGTTATGCTTTTTTTCTTTCCAATTTTAATAAATACATTGAAAGGCTTTTATGGAACAAGAAATTTGGAAAGCGATTCAAGGAACAAATGATGAATATTTTGTTTCTATTTACGGCGATATAAAAGCCGTCAGTAAAATTCTTCAAAGAAACGGTCATTTTTATTTAAGAGAATCAAAATTCCCCAAACAGATCGCTCATAATTGTGGTTATTTAATGGTAAAACTCCGTGGCTTTAACGCTAAACTGATTCACCGAATAGTTGCAGAGGCTTTTATTCCTAACCCGGAAAACAAAGAATGTGTAAACCATATTAACGGCAAAAAAAGTGATAACAGAGTTGAAAATTTAGAGTGGGTTACAAAGTCTGAAAATATGACACACGCTTACCGCACAATAGATGCTTTCCATTTTACCAAAAAAGTAAATCAATTTGATATAAACGGCAACTTTATTAAATCGTTTAATTCTTCCATACAAGCTGCAAAGGAATTAAACCGCGCTAAAGGTTCGATCTGTAACAATCTGAATGGAAGAACAAAAAGTGTTGCCGGTTTTGTATTCAAATTTGCAGAGGAAAACTAATGGCAAACATTAGCTTAGCATTTGAACCAAACTCACTTCTGCTTTACGGTGGAAGTTTCCGAAAACAAGATTGTACTTACCCGGGAGGAATGAATTGAAACACGGCTCTCTGTTCTCCGGCATTGGTGGGTTTGATCTTGCGGCAGAAAGAGTTGGTTTTGAAAACATATTCCAGGTTGAGATTGATCCGTTTTGTCAAAAAGTTTTAACCAAAAATTTCCCGGGCATTAAAAAATATTTAGACATAAAGGATTTTGATGGAACAGAGTATCGAGGAAAAGTTGACATTATTTCCGGAGGATTCCCTTGCCAGCCTTTCAGCATCGCCGGGAAGGGTGAAGGTGATAAAGACCCAAGAGCTTTATTCCCCCAGATGCTTAGAGTTATTGGAGAAGCAAAACCACGGTGGGTTGTGGCGGAAAATGTTGGTGGAATTATTAGTAATAAAAACGGAAAATATTTCGAGGAAGTTTGCACACAATTGGAAGATAAAGGTTACTCGGTACAATCGTTTATTATTCCAGCTTCAGCCGTTAATGCCCCGCACAAACGAAATAGAATCTGGATTATTGCACACACCAACAGTAACGATAAGCGAAACAACGGAAGAGAAATTCAAAGCCCGGCAGAAACGAATGAAGGAACGTTGGAAAGGGAAAACGGGAAACGGTTGCGGCGCGGGATTAGCACAACAGATATTAATGCTTCCAACACCAAAAGCGAACAGCTACAAAAAACAAGTCCCACACGGAGAAGGCGGAATAGAACTATCTTTATTGATGCAACTATTGCCAACGCCAACAACTCCACGCCCGCACGACAACGAGGAAACGGCGGGGAAATATTATCCATCACAAAATCAGAAAGACTTAACAATAATTGGGAAGAATCCTGGTATGAAGTTGCAACCCGCTTTTGCAGAGTGGATGATGGGGTATCCAACCGGGTGGACAGACTTAAAGGATTAGGCAATGCCATCGTTCCGCAAATAGCACAAATAATTTTTGAGACAATAAAACAAATGGAATTAAACTAATGGCAAACATCAGCTTAGCGTTTGAACCAAACTCACTTTTGCTTTACGGCTGGGAAGTTGCTGAAGTTACGAAACTTGGCAGCCACTTTACCAAGAACCGGGCAAAGATCTACTATGATCTTGATATGGAAACGTACACGATCCACCATGAAGGGCACACGCTTTTTAACGGCAAGATAAACTCACACACTTTTTTCAAACAATTACTTAAAAATATTGAGGTGAAATAATGAAAAAACACTTTAGCGTTTTGAGTGATAGGACTTGTACCGAGTGCGGAAAAAAATTAAAGCAAAATGTAATTGACCGCAAACCGAAAGCCGATCTCTGCTTTGTTCATTTCATTTTAACAAAAACGCCGCATCTCCGGTGGAAGCGGTTACACATAAAATTTCTAAAGACTGAGGTACAATTATGAGCCAATTAGCAATGAGAATTGAAAGCGCTGTGGATGCAAGTCCGAAAGCATTAAGCCACAAACAATTGATACTACAGCACATGCAGAAGGGAAGAAAGATAACCGCTCTCGAAGCTCTTTCTCTTTTCGGATGCTTCCGGCTTGGAGCCAGAATTTGGGATCTCCGGCATGATGGGTACAATGTTCAGCAAAAGCTGATTGATGTAAACGGCAAAACTGTTGCTCAATATTGGCTTGAACCAACTTGCCCGGGCGATACTGAGGGAAAGTTCTTCCTGAGGTAATTAGGAAATAAAACACTTTATACTTTCAACTTTATACTTTCAACTAAATAGGAGTTCACATGGCTAAAAAGACGGTGCAGAAAACAGCAAAGAAAGCAGTTAAAAGAACTGCTAATAAAAACGTGACGGTAGAACAGTTCAAGCTTGTTTCTATCCACGATCTTAAATTAAACGGCAACTACCGGAAAACGGTTTCGGAAGATGAATTGATAGAGCTTTCGGAATCAATTAAAACGGTGGGACTTATCCAGCCGCTAACGGTAAGGCAAACGGATAAAGGTTTTCAGATCGTTTGCGGTGAAAAGCGATACCGCGCGGCGTTAAAAGCCGGGATGTTACAAATACCGGTAATTGTCCGTGATCTTGATGATGACCAGGTAACGGAAATACAAATAATTGAGAACTTACAGCGCAGCGATCCTCACCCGTTGGATGAATCTGAAGGGTATGCCAAACTATTGAACACCGGGAGATTTACAAAAGAAAGCATTGCGGAAAGGATCGGCAAAAGCACGGCGTACATCCACAAACGGTTACAGCTGATGAATTTGCGTGATGAAATAAAGGAAGCGTTCTACACCGGAACAATCTCCCACGGCGCGGCGGTAGTTTTGGCAAGAGTAGATCAGCCGGTACAAAAGAAAGCGTTTGAATTCCTAAAGAAACAGCCGGAAATTCCCGCTTCGCAACTGCAAAGCCACATCAAACAAAATTTCTTCCTTGAATTAAAAGAAGCTCCGTTTGATCTGGAAGATGAAAACCTACTCGAAAGCGCAACAAACTGTTTTAATTGTCCGAAGCGTACCGGCTTTAATAAAAATCTTTTCGATGATCTTGAAAGTGAAGACTTTTGTATGGATAAGCATTGCTATGATTTGAAATTACAAATGCACATCGGCAAAGTAATTTATTCTGATAAAGAAATAAAAGCGGTTTCTTTGAAGTGGCAAACCGAAACTGAGAACCTTATCCCCAGAAATGATTTTCAAATAATTGATAGTGAAGCTGAAGAAGCTGAGCTAAAAGAAGATGAAGATTGCGAACTCGATTTCTTCGATGCAATTGTAGCTGAGATCGGCAATACTTGGGATAATAAAATGCTCGGTAAAATAATAAGGATTGGAATTGAAAGACCGGAACCGGAAGAAACTGCTGCTGATGATGAAAGCAAAGTTGAAGGAAACAGCGCTGAGGGTGAAGATGAAGTTTCCGGACAAATAATCGGACATAGTGAAGTTGTTGATAGAATTTTTAAGAAAGCGTTTGAAAAACTTGAAGTAATTACTGCCGGGATATTAATTAAAAATGGAGAGAATCTTTTTGAATTTTTAGTGGAAAAATCTCTATCTGATAACGAACCAGACACAGAAGTTTATGACTATTGTGAGATAACTGAGGAAGATATTGAAAACTCTGATATTGAATATCTCAATACTCTCATAATGGATTTCATAAAAGACAACGCGGTAAAACAACTCCATGTTTTGGCACTATTGAATATTTGTGAAAGCGGCAGTGATGAACTTCTTAACTTTATAGGAATTGATTTCGACACCGTTAAACAAGAAATGATCGATGAATTAAAAGCAAAAGAGGAAGGCAAATGAGAGAGATAAAATTCAGAGCATGGGACATAAGAGAAAAACACATGTATTACACAGATATTTCCGATTATCCCGGACAATGCACAATAATATTGATAATATTGCCTTACACTGGCTTCTTTGGTACGATGAACGCCGGAAGGGGTTATGTAACTGCCACTCATTGGCAAAAAATAACGCATGAAACCTATGTTATAGGAAGTAACGGAATTTTAATGCAATACACCGGGCTAAAAGACATAAACGGCAAAGAGATTTATGAGGGGGATAGAGTATGTGATCATCGAATTGAGGAAGATAACGTTTATACAGTTCGTTGGAGCGATTCGTGCGGAGGTTTTGTAATTGATTTAGAAGATGAGCAGTTATGGAACATTTTAGAATACTTGGAAATCATCGGCAATATTTACGAAAACCCAGAAATGCAGTTGAAAACAAATGCGGAATAAAGGCTACAACCTGGTCAAGAAAACCATTCAGCAAAATAGAAAAAAGAAAGCTGCGGATGATGTGCTTGCGTGGAGTGTTTGGAACGCGCTTGTAAGAGCCGGGTTGATAAAAAAGAAGTACAATATTTATCATGGTTACGATATGGAGCATCACTTTGTCGACTAAAGGAACCGGGACCGGAAGTTACTTTGAGCATGGCCAAGAGTTAGCGCAGCGAAGCGCTAAGGAAAACTTAAAGATAATTATGGCAAATCTTTCGGCGCTGGATAGCTTTAAGAATGGCTCGTACTATAAGCAGAAAGCCCGTGAGTATAACAAACTTGTCTCTAACGGCTCGAAACTTGAACCGGAGGAATTAAGCCACGTAGAGCGCATCTACGAGAAGATTTGGGAAGGTTTGGGCGAAGATGCTTGTAAAACACACATTGATAAAAAAAGAAAAGGATTACGGTTTTAAGAATGGAAGAAAAACGAAGTTACTATGCAATTCTTTCAGCTGATGTAAGGTATTGTAAAGCTATTACTAACGGCGCAAAACTGTTATATGCAGAAATAACCGCGCTGTGCAATTCGGAAGGGTATTGTTGGGCGACTAATCGATACTTCGCAAATTTGTATGAAATAAACGTTGCAACGGTTTCTGTATGGATTTCTTCGCTCGAAAAAGAAGGATTTATAAGGATCGATTCCGGGCATGCGGAAGGTAACAGACGGAAGATCTATTTGAATTTCAAGAAAAATCAACCGGAATTATTTGAAGAAGTTATCGAAGAAGTTGTTGAAACTACCCCCTCATTAGAAAAATCTAAAGAGGGTATAGAGAAAAATCTAAAGACCTCATTAGAAAAATCTAAAGAGGGTATAGAGAAAAATCTAAAGACCTCATTAGAAAAATCTAAAGACATTAATAATACAAGTAATACTAAAGAGAATATTAAAAGTGATGGTAGTTGTCCGGAAACGCAAAACGACAACAACGATTTTTTTAACTGCAAAAAGGAAGCGCAGCAACTTATGGCAATTTGGGGAAGATCACCAAATAACAACGGTGAATATTTTGCTATTGAGAAACTGCTTAACGATTACACCTTTGAGGAACTTAAAAAAGCGTTCTACAAAGTGGCTGAGCGAAGCGGAGCCGATAAAGGGAAGCTTAACCTTGCATACGTTCGTGGAGTTGCTAAGGGCATGCGTGAAGATGCTGAAAAGCTAAAAGCAAAGGAAGATGCGGAACGATTGAAAGCTGAAAAACAAAAACAGAAATTAGAAGATCTTCGCAATACAGAAAGCAACAGCGAAGGAGTTCCAATTTTCAAAGAATTGATTGAACAGTTTTCAAAGGCAAAAACACCGGCTAAGTCTCAAACTGATTATAAAGAAACGGAAGAATATAAAAACAAAAAACGTGAGTTTGAACAAAAACTAAAGGAAGCAAGCTAAATGAAAAAGTTACTCACATCGATCATGGTATTTATTTTTTCACCGATCATAAGCGCGATCAAAGTATTTGATGCAAGAAAAGATGTAATCGATTTGGAAGTTCTTAAATTTTTAAAAGCACAAGCGCAATTACTAACCGTCATAAGCAGAAAAGCAACTATGCCATTGTTGATGACAGCTCGAGGGATGGTTATTAACATGATGCAATACAAGAGATTTAGATTCGAGTGTATTTGGGACCATGTATATAATTTGAAATTTGATTTGAATATTGATGGTTCGTCTCTCGATACTTTCTCATTCAACCTTGAAAAGATTGCAAATGATGAAGCGATTGAAAGTAAAGAAGATAAAGCGGTTATCGCTTTTACAAAGAAATTCCTTCTGCAAAATTCATTCTTTACCAACGGCGGAAATATAAAGGTTAGCATTGTTGATCACATCGCCGCAAATGCATGCCAAATATTGATGATGAATTTACCGCACCGTGAAATGTTAGTGCATGATGATTTAGATGTGATCTGTTACTCTGCTATTCTAAACACAATGAAACCATTTTACGATAAAGAACAAGCAGTAATCGTGAATGCAGCACTGCCCACAATCGAAGAGGAGAAAGAACAACCAAACATTTTCTCAATCAATCCCGAAAAGGAAAGCGAATAATGCAAGCGCATCAATACTGGCGTGAGTGTAAATTCTGCAAACAACAAATTGTTTGGATAAAAGCAAACGGTAATTACATCCCGGTTAATCGAGAATCTATTTCAGCCGAAGATAGAAGAACGCTAACACTCGGCGGCTCAATATCGTTAGACCAGGCGCACGTAAAACACTTTGATACGTGCCCTGAAAGAGTAATGCAAAGTAATGAGTAGGTTCAAAGGCTGGACTGAGGAATCAGTCATAAAATTAAAGATGAAAGAATCCGAACCGGAGATAAGGAAAGTTATGGCTAACAAATACCGGAACAAGAAAACGATTTATGAGAACACTCCATACGATTCAAAGCTCGAAGCGAAACAAGCGAAAGAACTTGACTTAAAAGTTAAGTTGGGATTGATAACCAATTGGGAACGGCAAGTAAGAACGCCGCTTGAAGTGTATGGCTTTCTTATCTGCACCTACATTGTTGATTTCATTGCTCACCATAAAGACGGACGGAAAGAATACATCGAAGTAAAAGGCTACCAGACCAGAGACAGTAAGATAAAGATGAAGCTGTTCGAGATAATAACTAAACGAAATGAACCCGATTCAATTATAACCATTGTAAGGAAATAAGATGGAACTCTTTAAAGAACTTGAAAAGGATATTGATGCCATTCGAATAAAGACTATGAACGATACTGCATGGATCGTTAAGAAAAAGCTTAGCGAAGAAATGGCGCGCGTGTTCGATAGACCGACACCATTCACGCTAAGAAGCATATTCATCAAACCGGCAACTGAAACCAAGGAATACGTTGAGATCGGTTTGATCAATGAAGTATCAAAAGGAAGAGCGCCGTCAAAGTATTTGCAGTCATCAATCTTTGGAGGGCAACGTCCGGAGAAACGATTTGAGTATTGGATGCGGCAAGCCGGCATATTACCGCAAGGGATGTTCATTGTTCCCGGTCCCGCCGCACCATTGAACCAATACGGCAACATACAAGGTGGAGAGTACACACGAATACTAAGTTGGTTAAAAGCTCATCCTGATGTTTATTCAAGAACTACATCTAAATCTAAACGGAGTAAGAAAGGGAAAGCCTATGATTACTTCTTACGTGGCACTCAAGGACACATGCAAGGACTATGGAAGCATGTAACAGCAACCGATAGAATATCCCCTGTTCTTTTATTCGTTAAGCAGCCACAATATGAACAGCGGTTCAAGTTCTTTGAAGTTGCTGATCAGACAGCAGCCAATGAAGTAGGAGCAATGTTCATTAAAGCAATGCGATACCAACTAAATCTAAATCGTGAGGCTAAGCAGTGAGCCTAAAAGATGCGTTTTTGATTAAAAAAGGTACTTTCTGGACTTATTTTTTCATGGGTAATACGAAC
>Ga0209318_1000539_pt1 | contig 36589 bp, 46 predicted proteins | sample RifGroE1_FD_183999 | JGI IMG/M metagenome (GOLD analysis project Ga0209318, IMG submission 183999) | Groundwater microbial communities from Rifle, Colorado, USA - Groundwater E1 (SPAdes) (version 2) | ecosystem: Environmental > Aquatic > Deep subsurface > Groundwater | place: Rifle, Colorado... | reverse complement strand
CCTGGCCCCGACTCACCACCACACACAACCCAATGCAATCCTTGTGTATAGCTAGGGTTTGGCGCCCACCCGAATAAATTTTTTCTGTGTTTATCCCACGGAAACCAAGGAGTTAAATCCACTGGTCCCAACATCGGCTCCACTGATACGAACCTGACCAGCACCGGCAACTGTAATAATATCGGTATCCGCTTATTCGCCAGCTCCTGGTTCTCTGCGGTTATTCCCCACCATATATGAGGAAGATAGGTTTCTATCCTAAACTCCTGCGCTTCCATCCAGTCAAAAAACGCTTTCATACGCTCCGGTCTTTTTGTGAGTACCATAAAAATATGATGTCGTGATAATGCCATAGTCGCCCATGCAGCCCGTATGAAGGTAAACGGCACACTCTCATGAAACAAATCATTCCACACCGCCCAAGTGGTCGGTTTACTGATATTCAGTGGCAAGTCAAGATTATCTCTCATAAGTCTAATTTGCCCGTTAAAACGTCCGCATACATTCGTCAGTCCATCATACTGAGCTTTAATTTTTTCATTAGGATGAACACTCCTCATAGAGGTTTCCCGCTCTGCCCAGCAGTTCAGGCACCCGTCAGAAACCTTTGAGCAACCGCGAACCAGGGACCACGCACGATCCCAATACATGCCTTTTTCGATACGCTTAGGATTTGTCACGGCAATAACACCCCCGGTGGTACCTTCCAATTCCAAAGCTTCTGCTGCCCTATTGCCGGTATTGGTTCAGGTAGCAGTTTCATGCTTTGTAAGTCAAACATAAACCGGCCATATCCATAATTGCCAAATCCGTATTCAGGTTCTTCTGGTAAATTGTCAGGCACTATCTCGATGCAGTCAGTCAATTCACTAAAGCCAAGTATTACGCCAAGCGGCAATTGAACCAGTCCGTTAACCTTGGGCAATGCAGATCTAAATTTAGGTTGATTGCATAAATATAAGTAATCCTTGCACTTAGAGGCATGTATCGCAATTGGCCCGCGATACCTTGTAACCCAGGGTCTAGTTTCAAACCTCTTAGCTCCGCAGGCTATAAGTGAAGCCCAGGGTTGGTGTATGGTTAGTGCTTTCATAACGCCCTCTCGCTTTCCCAACTAATAGGCATAAAGATAGTTTCACCGGCAAGTTTATCCTTACAATACACATAGACGCCCTTGCCCATGTCTCCGAAAAGTCCACCCACGTTCCAATTACAGACTGCTTTTCTCTTACCCCTGCCTCTACCCATCAAGAACCCGCTGTCGCACTTATAAGGACTAGTAGAAACTCCACCACACGCCGGACATCTAAATTCTCTATGCCCAATATTTTTAAGCATCTCAGTAGTAGTTTCAAACACCCGCACATTATCCCTAATCTCAGGCTGATTTGACTCCTGGTAGTAGTTCATATACCAATAGTTTCTCTTTTCCTCCCAGGAATTCAAAACATCTTCCCAGTTTAGGCCAAGTTTCTCGCCGTAATGCTTAGCTCTGTCGATAGTCCATTTAAATTTATCGCAGTATTCATGAAAGCATTTTGCGCCGTGTTTATCGCAGCCATTCGGATTAAAGCATTTATTACCGTCGTTGCAGTCATTCTCAACTGATAACTTTAGCTTTTCGTAACCTGTCACTGTGCCAATACCACCTTTCCGTAGGCGGAAGCTTAAAACTTCCGCCCTATTTTAAAAGTTAGGTTCTTCCTGCAGCGATAGCAGGATTTCGTCAATGGATTTTTCCTTGGGTGGCTCAGCCTTAATTTCAACCGGTACCGCCACAGCCAAAGCCTTCTCAGTAACTTCCCCATCCTCGATATAAACCCCCATGCTACCTGATTCATCCACAACCTCAAGCCAGATCTGAAAGTCCTTATCCCTTGCCATCTGCTCAACTATAGCCATGCTGGAACTATCCAAAAGGCTACCATCAGTTATGCGAATAACCCTTAACTGGGGATTTAAAGACATTGCCATAGCCATTGAAACTTTCAGTCTCTCAGCAGCCGAACACTGTCTAAACGGTATCCCGCCAAGAGTAACTCCCTGTTCGTTAAACCCAAAACCATCAATCGGGAACTTGGCCTCTTTGAGCATCTTTTCTTTCTGATTATCAATAGCTTCTATCTGCTTAGTCAGTTTTAGACTCTCGCCCTGAGAGGTTTTAAGTTTTTGCTCTACCTCTCGGTATGATTTAGCATCCCGAACTGACTGATTGGTTTTTTCAACGTCTTTCATTTCTTGCTGCAGTCCCTCAACGTCCGGGTCTTTAAGTTCCTTGACCTCGGACTGAAGTGTTCTACCCTTCGAGACTACTTCATTAAGAGATTCCTGCTCCTTGGCTAGTTTCTCTTCGAGATAACAAATTTGCTGATACAATTCGTCTAGCTGACCATTAATGGATTTTATCTCAGCTTTATGTGAGTTCATTTGAAACCCAAGGGTTTGTAACTCCTGCCGCTTAAGGCTGTTGGCTGTTAGGGTCTCGCTCGCTTCCTGTATCTTTGTTAATATTTCCGATGCGCTTACTTCCTCTTCTGGTGTGTCGGCATCCGGCTCCGTCATGCCCGAAAGCTGTCCCTCAAGCTGTTTAGTCTCACGGTTCCTGATCGTTCTTTCGTCAAAAAGTTCCTTCTTCTGCCTATCTAACTCTTTAGGATTGATAGGCAGTTCAATAAGTGATAAAAGCGTTTCAAGCTGATCCTTGTCATCCTGTCCGGCAAACGCCAGCGGGTCAAAAGATAGGCGTCCAACCAACTTATCAAGCATTTTCTGAGGACTTGGGAACTTGGCACCCTGGGCATTTTCAACCTTCAGCGTTGATTTATCGTTCCCCGTCCAAGTCCGAGTGACTATAATATCACCCAGGTCTAACGTCACACTGGCCCGCTTCTGGTCATCTCTAATAGGTTTAATGGTATTAGTACCCTTGACGGCATCAGCACCGCCAAGAGCCATCCAGATAGCATCTAAGATTGATGTCTTGCCCTGGCCATTGGCGCCGCTGATAATGACTGTGTTACCTTCCGGTATAATTTCGATAGCCTTTATCCGCTTGAAATTTTCTGCTTGAAATTTAATTATTTGCATCTAATTATCCTCACTCTCAGGAACTTCGGTGTAATCAAAACCCAAACATTCTTCTAAATGCTCCCTAAGTTCAGTTAAGTTATAACCTCTGGGACAGTAATAACTCCTGATTCGGTAACACGCCATACAGGTTTTAAAAGTCAGGAATTCGCCTTCCCATTTCCCAGAGATAAAATTATACATAAACCCGGCAGGAATAATTTCTCCGCACTCACAGCACTTATGTTCCTTCCGCGACACAGGAAATGTTTCAGTTGAAAATTCTGGTTGACCTTCTATATCCATACTACAATCGCATGAAGTACTCATTTCCGATTCACCCCTGCTTTTAATGCACAAAGCGTACAATAAGCTGCATAATTTCCGCCGCCAAGAGCTAATACAAGCATAGCTTCAGGCATTAAATAACAATCACATCCACAGACAGGACATTTAGTTAACTCCCAGCTATCGTGTGGCTCAGGAATATTCTCTGCACGCGGCATACAAATAATTTGTTTAACATTACCCTGCATAATTATTCATCCTCGCATCTTGGGCGGTAAACGTAAAACTCCCGCCCGATCCCGTATATCCGATCCGTCCATTCCTTGTCACCGGCCTCAGCTTCTGCCTTCTGGATTTTCCACGAGTGCGCGTCCATTACATCGGCCTGGTGCAGAGCATCTGCTTCCTTCATTGCCGGCTCTACCGGACTGCCCCACTCTAATTTTCCATGGTGACTTACGATCATGTGTGATAGTGCAAGGTAAGTATTTTTATCCAGATTAATACCCTGGTTGTATGCTTCTAGATACCTGATACCTATGGCAATGTGTCCGCATAGCCGCCCTTCGGTAGTCATCTGGATGCTACATCCTGACCAGTCGTATTCGTATATTTTGCCGATGTCGTGCAGCAGCCCACCGGCAATGATCAGGTCGTTACTACTACCCGGTAGTGCTACCGTCAACGCCATGGCGGTAACGCTTAAGGTATGCTCCAATAAACCACCAATATAATTGTGATGATGTCGCATAGCCCCAGGACAAGCGATAAACTCCTTGTAACTGCCCTCAATGACTTTATGGACAAAATCACCTAGTTCAATATGTGATATCGAGTTTATAAAATGGTCAAGCTGTGATTCCATTTCAGTTAGCGGTACCTGGCACTTACCAATAAATTTACTGGGGTCACTCTCCCCCGGCTCCGCATTTCTCCACTTCTGAATGACCAACTGGTTAGCACCGTTATACTGCTCAACGTCTGCCTGCACCTTAATAACAGTGTTTTCCTTTGGGGGATCCCCGCTGAAATCCCACTGCTTGCCGTTTAATTCCGTTTCCCCGTCCGAAAGTGTACAGGATAAATATTTTTTACCGTTTTTGGCTTCGGCAATGCTTGCCTTACGCACCGCCAAGAATTCGGTTAGAGTTTGGCCTGGTTGATAGTCTTTAAGCATGGCAACCTCCTATAACTCCGTGTAGTGAATCGCGCCGGTTAGCTTGCGAGTCTTGCGACAAAAATCACAACGCTCACAACGTACAGGTACTTCCTGCCCTGATTTAACAGCCAACATCCGCGGCATGTTTTCTTTGACCTTCTCAAGTTCGTAGTAATACCGCTCTGCATCCCGAAGGTCTATAACTTCCTTGTCGGGCGGCTCCTGTTTAGACACAGCCACGATGTAGAAATCGAATATGTCACCTTCCGGCCTTTCACTAGCCAACCTCTCAACCTCAGTATATATAGCAGCCTGTTGAATATATTTGTACTGCTCAATGAAGCTGACTTTCTCCCGAACCTCGTTATCCCAAACCTTTTCCCGGATATTGCGGGTTGTTTTGAGATCAACGATCCGCCTCCGTTCCGGTTGGTAGGCATCGATCATGATTTTCCAAGGAGTTCCCGCAAACTCTGCTGTCAGGATAACTTCCTTTTGGCCCTCCAGCATGTACATGCATAACTTGTCAGTCTGCAGCGTGTAGATCATTTCATCCGCAGTTTTAAATTCTTTTTTCAGATCTTTGCCGTTCTTCAAAAACATTTCTGGGTGCTCGACCATAAATTGATCCTTTGATCCCTCTGCCCAAGCATGAACATAGCTACCGACTAGAAAAGCCTCTGAGGTTTCCTCTATGTGCAAGCCATCTAATATGGCCTTTTGCTTGGCTTCACACTCCAGGAAGGCTTTGTACTGACTGTTAGACATAAAAACTCTATTAGCTTCGAGGCTGTGGTAATTTTGCCTAGTTAGTTGTATCATTACCGTCGCCCTCCCCGTCAAAGTCGAATTCAGCTTGACCTGCTTCACCAACTACGGGTCCGCCTGCAGTAGCACCAGCAACACCGTCAGTAGTTTGTTGACTCTGCTCCTGCTTCTGCTGAAATTCCTTGGCTAAATCATCATTAGCCGGTTTCCTGGTTTGGGCACTCCCAACCTCGAAATAGTCCTCACGTTTGCCCATGCCGTCCTTGATAGAGTTAAATATTTTCATCAGGTTAGCTCCGTCTTTGGCGGTAAACAACTCGATACTGTACCCAATATGTTTTTCAACCATTTCCTTGGTTACTCCAAATTCTTTAAACCTATCAAGCAGCTTCTTGATTCTGTCTGCTAAAGGTTCTTTGTTGTTGCCGGTCATGGTCTTTTCGCACTCCTCTACCGCTGCATCTACAACGTCCTTGGGTATAATGGCAAGGATACAAGCCCGCTGCCTCCTGGCTCCATAGTTAGCAACTAATTCGTAAACATCACGCGGGTCGGTCAACTTTTTCATATTTCCATTTTTTAGCTTCAACTCGTGCTTCACGTTAAAGATCTTTTCTGACCTTACGTTTGTCTCTAGATCCCAGGCATAAGCCATGCAAGTAGATTCGCCCATTCTTTGCTCCAACTCAGTAACTCCATAGGACATGTTCCCCCAGCCCTGCGCCAGCACCTCAGCCAACCTGATAGATGGCCCGGTAACTTTCTCCCCCCCGCGCGGGTATGCGTAGCAGGATATTTCGGCTAGTGTTTTCCTCTGGCAGGCAACTTTGATTCTGTCCCATGCAGCGTATTGATCACGCGGAAATTGCTTAGCGCAAAATACCATGCCCTGTACTTCCTGAGAGTATCTACCAACAGCGGTTTGAACCGCTGCGTTCTGCGGTAAGTTTTTGCTTTTTAAACCCATTTCAAAATCGCTCAAAATTATTCCTCCCTCTGTAATAACTCCTTGTTTTAGCGTGTGCGCATAAGGCAATATCTGCGGTAGCGCATCCATATGAAAATGATCCTATAACACATTTTTGATGATCAGGACAAACAATGCAGCAATGAGGGTAATTATGCGGACAATATCTTTTTCCCGAATGTACTACATATTGCCATAAACAATTATTTCCCTTGCCCAGACCTCCGCAATTAACTTCTATTGCTTTACGCGCTATAACTATAAAATTTAGCTTCATAACATCAACCCTTATATAAAGATTTTTGCAGAGCAGGCCAGCATCGCACTGACTGCGTTTTTATTCCTGTGTCCACTTAACCGGCCAGTGGTGTCACATCTCTGGACCTACTCACCAAAAGGCTAGTAGTTTGGCACTCTTGGGTGACCATCATCACCAGGTTACCCGTGGGACCCTTCCGCTTTCGGGTTGTGTGTCGCTGCCCACGCTACCACACCGCCGCTCTGCATAATAATTTATTAGTTGACCAACGTAAACTCCACATCATTCAGGATTTTATATACAGTCCCGTCTTGCTTAACCAAAACCTCACCAGGTATCTGCTCCAGATCCCGCATGGACAAAACCTGCACCGAGATTATGTCTCCAAATCCTTGGAAATTAATCTCGATGAAGTGCAGAATTTTCTCCACCTTGTCCCTGGCCTGTTTTAATGTCTCAATTACATCCTGTACACTGTTCATCAGTTACCCCCTTGACCACCACGCCCCGGCATGGTAAACTGAACTATCCATTTTTCAAGCCGTTTTTTTAAAACGGTTTATTTTTTTACTAAAGCAGCATCCTTAGAAAAAGGCATTAATTTTTCTCTTGCTTTAGAAGCAAATATAGCTGCTTCGCGCTTAGTATCATAACTACCAATCCAAATATTTTTCTTATTAACCCTTAACCTAACCTCCCATTTGTTTAATTTACCTACCCATTTAACATTTCGTATACCACTCTTGCTTTTATCATTAACGCCTTTTCTATTTTGAGAATTTTCAGAACCAGTAACAATGCGCAAGTTAGAACGTCTGTTATCAAGCGTATTATGATTGATATGATCTACCTGTAGACCTATTGGATCATTCATTACAAGACGATGCATTATTATTTGTTTCTTTTTCCCATCCTCCAGCAATACGAATGTTCTGGCAATGCCATAAGCAGTGTAACTTTTTTTACCAATACACCAACTACCAGGTATAGACTGCACTATTTCCAAATCCTTTGTTTCGATTAGGCACTGTACAGCACTGCCATTTCTGCGTTTCAAATAAATCACTGTTATATCGCCCATAATTCTGTAGTGATTTTTCATATAAAACACCTACACTCATTTTTTATGCGTGCTGTAAGTCTCTTAGAGTCTCATCCCACGCCTGATCCATATAATCAAGATAAGCCTTACAGTAGCAGCAATACCTGCCATCCATGTAATCTGCCGGGTAAGGTTCCTTGCACTTCTCGCAAACTTCTAGATCTGTTTTTTCTGGCATCACTTCACACCTCCAGAAGCTCTTTTAGCTTCCCCGATCTGGCCTCTCGCCTAACTCTAACCGCTGCAGCATCCGCCTCCTGGTATGAACCGTAAAGCTCTTCCAGGAAATACATCTTGCTGCGGTAAAGAGCAGCCAGCTTGTAGCCGGTTAAAACGTCGCAAATCTTAATCCTCACCTTTACGGCCCTCGGTTTACCTTGCTTCTTTGGTACATCGCCCACATTACGAAGGGTTTTATTAAACCCAGCTAGTGCAAAAACTGCACTTACTGCCGCATCACTCATTCCTATTCCCGCCTTCCTTAGGCCTAGAAAAAATAGCTATGTTCGAGCAATCATTATCTATTTCAGCCCACCCAAACTTCCTGCCGTCGTGACTGCTTCTGTTTTTGTAAATTCTTATGTTACCAGTAACGCCATGGCCCCTAAATAGACTCCTTAAAATAGCTTGAGCCTCTACAGGTTTAACGTCATTAGTGGTATAATAGGCGCTGACGTTGATCTTCACATCAAGGCCATATTCCCTCGCAAAAGCCTCCCGCAATTCCTCGATCCTTTGGCCGATTTTTGGCATTATCCCACTCCTTCCTACGCTATATGTCGCCCCGGACAATCTCCTTGTCATTTACACATCCCTGATAGATGCACCCGCACTCGTCACACCAAAATGTCACCACTGGAGCCTCGCCGGCTATATATTTACCGTACTCACACCCGCAGGCCGGGCAACTGTCAAATACATCTTTACTGGCCTCAATGATTACCACCGGAAATATCCCTTTTGGCGTCACTACTGGCTTCGCCCTGCGTACTACAAAGCTGTCAATATGCAGCTTGGACACACGTCTTGCCACCAGGATACCTTCTATTTGAGTCATCATGCACTGCCGGGTTATGATGCCGGTTGCATATAGGCGAATCAAGCCCTTTATATTGTTGCGGTCGGTCTGTGTGGGAAACTTATAAACCCGCGCCATCATGTTGCATCTGGTCAACTAGCCTTCACCTCACTATTTCACCAGGTATCCCTTTTGGACAAGTTCTGCCTCATGTTTGTCCCAAAGGTCAGCCAGGCTGATGCCATAGACTTTCGCCATTCTTGCCAGTGTGTTTTGGGCAGCTGTGACGGATTCGATCATTTCAAGCATAGCCTCTTCCAGCTCCCCTTTTTCGCCCGACCTAAGGACTTCAGGCCCGGTTGCCCGGAGCAATATAGGCAAAATATCCTTTAGTGCATCCAGCGCCTCAACAACTTCCTCCTGAAATTTTAGGACAGCGACCAAACGATGATTATCTACATTGTTCAGGTACGGAGAAACCATCGGACCACCGGTTGCCTCCCGGCCTATAGCCAGGTATAGGGCGCCGTCATTCATCTCACGGGCTACCTTTGGCCTTTGATCCTTTGGTAGCTTTTTTCGATTATGCTCCACCTCGTTAATCATGCTGCCGGATAAGTAGAACTTCTCCCCCAGCTCCTTCTGGGTTAGCCCATACATAGCCCTGGACTCCCTAAGTGCATTTCCAATCATTTTTTACACCCCCCTTCAATACGAAGTGTGCATTATGCCATCTTATATTGCACAATTATGGAAAGTTATTATATATAGGGGAATGTAACTTAGCGAATAGCACCACCAGCCCGGAAGTATTTATTCCAGCGTCGTTGCCAGTTCCTGAGTCGCCGGTACTGGCGAATGCTATGGATTATGCCTTTAACTATTTCCATTATTTGTTCACCACCTTTCGACTGGGATGTTTGTTGGGATTAGGCGGCATGGGTAGTGGTTCCTCGCCGCCTTCAAGCCACTTAATCAAGGCAGTCCTTGGAATCAAAATTTTTCCCTGGCCCTTTTTGCCTCTACCAACAACGCGACGGTGGGGAATTTCTTTGCGGTATACCATGAGGTATATGGACTGAATATCCACGCCTAAAGCCTCTGCCGCTTCTTTTGCGGATAAGGCTAGTTCTGCCATGTGTGCCAGCTCCTTTCGTTCGTTAGTTAGTAATTAAAAGAAGGGATTGATTTATTATGACAACCCGAACACCACCAACCCACTATAAGGTTAAGCTTCTGGCCTCCAACGACCACAAAGAACTTGAATTTCTTATCTCTGAATGGTTCAGGCTAGATAGACCAAAGAGTTTTACTGCTACTCATTTTGTAGCTGACGGTGCTGAGTATTCCTACTGTGCTATGTTTATATATGAGCCTCGGAATGTTCCACTACCCAGGGATAGGAAGCGTTAACTACCTTCTGTACCTGTCGGGTTTAACAACTTTCTGTTGTTATTGAGAGCCAAAAAAATAATTTTATCCACTGGAACATCAAAAATATATGATAACTTTTGGATTACTTTGGCTTTTAACTCCCTCTCTCCGCGTTCCAGTAGTCCGTATCCCTGCGGTGTCATGCCTAGTTTCTTTGCCACGTCACCCTGGGTAAGTCCTTTTAAGTCTCGCAATTCAGACAAACTGTTAATGTTAACTTCTACTTTCATTATTACCACCTCACAACAACTTTCTGTTGTTATTAATATATACCACAATCAGTTGTATGTCAACAACTTTTTGTTGTAGTTATTTTAATAAAACATTTTGTTGTATATAATAATAGTGTATGGGGGTGATTGGGGCATGTTTAATTTAATATTAAAACAATTAAGAGAAAATCAAGGATTATCTCAGACAGATCTAGGAAAAATTCTAAATGTTACACAGCAAACAATTGGACATTATGAAAAGGGTAAAAGGGAGCCCAATCAGGAAACATTAAATAAAATTGCCGACCACTTCGGAGTGACCACCGATTACCTTTTAGGCAGAGTAAATGATCCAAGCCCCCCGAAAAAACAAGAACCACCAGACTATAATGCAATAATTCTATCAGCCCCAAACTTGGGAGAAGCCATTGTTGTGGCTAAAAATTTGCAAGTTAAGTATGGACTTTCTAAAGAGTGGCTACATAAGGCCTGGCCAATGGCTATCGAGCATTTTGGAGTTCCAAAACCGGTAGAGGATGCAGAGCCGGCCGCACATAGTAATGGTGTACCTGGTACCGGAATCTTTGAGGATGAAAAGAAGAAGGACAAGGAATGATGCGCTATGTTAACAACAATTGATGAACTATTTTTACTAACTGAACAATTATCAATAATTGTAGTATGGAGAAACCTTCAGTTGATAAACCCTTCTTTTTTAGGGATGGCCGATGCTTCAAAAAATACCATTACCCTCGATTTATCCCTTGATGACTGCCCAAGGAAATGTAAGTGTGTACTTGCTGAAGAGATAGGTCATATACTTTATCCACCCAGGCCAGGCCATATAAGATATCACTCTCGCGGGTACTGGCAGGTAGACCACCATGACAGGAGCTTGATGGATGTTATAGTTGCCCAGGATGAACGTAAAGCCCTTAATTGGGCAACCGGTGTACTCATGCCAGACGATAAGATGCCTATGGCCAGGATGGAGGGTGCAAGAACTTTGCCATTATTGGCAGAATATTTTGACGTTGAACTTTGGATTGTTAGGCTAAAGATAGGTTATATGCGAAGGAGAGGTAGGGATAAAGGCATCAAATACAAATGGACAGACTTTATTGACAGAGAATAGAACACCCAAACGGGTGATTTTGTATTTTAGGGGGAATTCGACAAATTCAGCACTAAATATTAACTTATATAATAAATTATTTTGGACTAGTTGTATTAATCATAGTATAGAAAGGTGGTGTATTTTTTATGAGAATAGCAGTTATGGTAATTTCACTTTGTTTAATGTTAATAATTGGCCTCCAGTCTTGTGCAGTGGGTGTCGGCGGCTCTATTTTAGGCGAGGAAGATTTATCACAGGGTGGGTCGGTCGGTATTTTTATTGCATTACTATATATTATTGGTGCAGCTTTTTCTATCGGAAAGCCTATTGTTTCTACTATTGTTTTCGGAATTGCCGCATTCTTTGCTTTTACTGTTGGGGTTACTACAAGTTTTTCAGATATGAAAGTATGGAGTTTTGTTTCATTAGTCTTATCCATACTAAGCTACTTTGGTCAGAAGGAACTACAAAAGAAAAATCCACCACAAGAAGAAGACTACGATTATATTCAAAAAAAAAGTGATATAACAGGCAAAAAATGGTCTTTGAATACTAACTTTTCAGTTAGGCCAATCATAGAAAATATAAAAAATATTCAAATCAATACCAAATATTTAACCAGGATATCTGGATTGATAGTAATATTTATTTTTCTCTTTATGACATGTATGTTTATTTATCACAAATCACCAGAACTTGATGAACAGTCATCGTACCTAAAACTGCTAAGTCTAAATGCCGAGTTAGATAATGACGAACGTTATATTGTTGGTACTATAAAGAACACAGCAGAAAAATCATATGGCTATGCCCTGATTAGCTTTGATTTATTTGATTCTTCAAATAAACATATCGAAAATGCTTATGCCTGTACTTATTATCTAAAAGCAGGTAATGCATGGAATTTTAAAGCTCTGATTATTGAAGATAATGCAATTAAATATAAAGTTAAAAATATCATAGGATTAGAAGAAGATATGGTATTAGATACAGAATTGAATATAAAACCAAATAATGTTACAACCACGACTTCCACTGACAATAATAACTATATTGGCGCTACTAATACAGATATTGACATAGACTATAAAACCAACAAAACTTACAGTAAAATCAATAAAACATTAAGCAAAGTAAGATCATATGTTAAGAGAAGATAACCTAATATTAAATTACCAAGCTTGAGCTCCTTGCTAGACTAAGGGAGCAGGGTATATTAACGGAGGGATTAAAAATGTGGGATGCCATTGGAATTATTGGCCTACTGACTACAATAGTTGCCCTTATAGGCATGGTAGTTGTGGCTATAAGACGTACAGGCACATGGAAAAAATGGCTTGCCGGTGCTGGAGTCGCTTTTGTAGTTTCAATGGTTGGAGCTGTAAATGCTCAGCATACAACCAAGTCAGAAAACCAACAAACAAGCACTTCTCAGCAGCAATTAGTAAATGATCCGGAACCTAAAATACAGCAAGATGAAAGTAAGCAGGATTCTGCTGATATGTCCGAATCAAATAATAATGCTCCTGCAACAAGTAACATACAAAATGAAGTACCTATCGCACCGGCACAGAAAATGACTACTAATAATGACAATAAAATAACTAAAGCAGAATTTGATCAAATTAGAGGTGGCATGTCATACGAAGAGGTGAAATATATTATTGGCGGCGAAGGAGAAATACTATCCGAATCAGGAAACCCAGGCGATCAGTTTTATACTGTCATGTATTCCTATAAAGGCAAAGGTAGCTTGGGAGCCAATGCAAACTTCATGTTTCAAGATGGACAGTTACAAAATAAAGCTCAGTTTGGATTAAAATAAATATTCCACATGGAATAACGGCCTGGCGGTGATACCTTGGCTAAGATTGTACTTTACGGAATATTGCTAGATATTGCATTTTTACTACTCGCGACCTACTCAGTAATCAAGAAAAATAACAAAGACACAAAGCTATATTGCATGCTGGCTATAATATGTGTTGTTGTGGTTGTCGTGAGTGCCCAATTATTCCACGTGAAATAATCATGATCGTTTTGTTGGTTTCAACGATACGATCAGCCAAAAAAATAAAACCGCCACCGGCCAGGGTAGAGGTTTTATGATAGATAACTAATTAACCGAAAGGAGGTGGAGCCCATGTTTAATTTCCCCAAAACAACTGTTGATAAAATTGTTGATAAAGCTGTTACCCAGGTGTCTTCTGAAAATACACCAGACAAAGTTGTCATCGACATCATAAAAGAAGCAATATACGAATCAATAATCAGCTATCATAATGAGTTTGTAAGTGAAATAGAAAGGCAAAATTACAGAAATAGTCGTATGTAGCTACTCACTACACTTTGATGTGTCAGGATCCATTCTCCACGCTTCACATAAGGTTTTTAAGGTGTAGTTACAAATCTCTTTTGGCTGGGCTAAAACTAGCTCTTTTAGCTCGGCAATCTCTTTTTCAAGTCGCTCAATTCGTTTTTCCAATATCAATGTTTTCACCGCCCCTATAAATTATTTGCCTAAATTATACTAAATATAGTCCCTAAAGTACATTACGAATTTTAATAATCCGGCCCCGTGCTGGGTATAAATTTTTTAGGTGGTGATCGACGGTGACCGGTCATGTTGTTTCCGATGGAAAGGGAAAGTGGAAAATAATTATAGAGGCTGGTAAAGATCCTGCCACTGGAAAAAGGAAAAGAATCATTCGCCGGGTGAAAGGTCGGAAGTCTGACGCTGAAGGCATTATGGTACAGCTGCTGTCAGAATTAAAAGGCGGCTCTTATATCGAACCTTCAAGGATAACTGTCGGTGAATGGCTAGATACTTGGTTGAACGACTATAAAAAGATAGATCTGCGCCTGACTACCTGGGAGAGTTACGAAGTCATGGCACGCGTGCATATTAAGCCGGTTCTTGGTGCCCTTCCCCTCCAGGACCTGCGTCCTGAACACCTACAGAAACTATATAGCGACAAATTAAAGGAGGGCAAATCATCAAGGACGGTACGCTACATTCATCAAGTAATGCACGGAGCACTTGACCAAGCCATTAAGAATAAGCTGATCAGCGGACAAAATGTTTCTGAATTAACAACCCTGCCATCGTTGGAGCAGCGACAGGTAAGAGCAATGACACCAGAGGAACAAACAAATTTTTTGCAGCATATCAAAGACCATAGGCTTGGTGCCGCTTTTCTGGTGTTGATCGGCACCGGCATGAGGCGCGGAGAACTGCTAGGACTGCGCTGGAGCGACGTTGATCTTAATGAAGGCATAATTAATGTCCGACAAGGAGTAGTGTGGACAAGAGAGGGCATACAGTTTAATGATCCAAAAACAAAAAAATCAAAGCGCAGTTTTTCGGTACCGCAAATTATTCTTGACCAGCTTAAAATTCACAAAGAAAAAATGCAAGCAGAAGGCTTTTTTAAGCTAGACGGTCCTGTATTTTGTAGTGCTGCAGGTACCACAATATTACCTCATAATTTCAACAAAAGTTTTCTGGTGATTAGAAAAAAGCTAGGCATAGAGGACATAAACATCCACGCCTTACGCCATACTTTCGCTACCAGAATGCTGGAGGCTGGGGTAAGCATGAAAGAAGTTCAGGAGTTGCTTGGACACGCCAAAATAGCTATGACAGCCGATATATACAGCCATGTGTCGCCGGAGCTCAAAAAGGCTTCCGCCCAAAAAATGAACGATATTCTGTCTGGCACCAATGACACCGAAAAATAAAAATGGCACCAAAATGGCACCAAACGGAAAACAGACACTTTATAAAGGTACCTACAAGCCTTTATTTCATTCGTTTTTGGCGTGTATATAAGGCCTGTTAGCTCTTGCCTATAATGCAAGAAACCATACTCCCTGACAATCCTTTAAATTATGGCTTAGAGCTTATTATAACTGGACTAGCTGTTATTTTGCTCATGCAGAATATATATAAAAATATACCGACAGATATGACTTTAGGCACCAAAATGGCACCGATGGCACCATATAGCACACAAAAAAAGAAATGCCCCAGGCCAGCGCCCAGGGCATTATTTATTTGATGATGTCAGGGTGTTCGTGAATATTTCCTACAATCTCACACCTACCCAACCAGTACATAATGTCTTTCCGGTAAAATTCTTCTTTTTTAAAGAATACATAGAATCCCAAATGACCACCTTTATTATCGTCCATAGGATTTTCATATATTTCAAATTTTATAACACCAACTATTTTCCCATACCTGACAATGTCATCCCTGTACGCTTCCTTACCGTTCTTGTCGGTTACTCCAGCAGATAGTCCAACGGTTTCAGGGATAGCCTCGCAAACCCAAAAACGTCCTTCTTGGGAGAATCCGCCATCCATGTCCCTGACATTCTCAACATACCCAGCAGCTTGAAGTTTAGCATCAGTGACAATTATGAAGTGCTTATTGTCAGCAGCGACATAGTAACCATGCACCCATTCACCGCTGTCTTTCTGCTTACCGCGATATTTAATATTCATATTAAGCCACCTCCATATTAGTGTGTCAATTCCCTGGTAGCATTTTTAAATCTTCGAGGGGTGACAAATTAATGCCTTGTCTTTCGGCAATAAGGAGAAGATGCTTGACTTTTTCCTCATAGCTTGCCTGTAGTTGCAATACTTTATCGTTGTATTGCCGCTCCAGTTGTTTATATAGGGCTTGATTCATACGAAGCCCCAGCATGAAATCGTCGTAGCTGGTGAGTAAGGCGCGACACTCGGCAATCAACCGAGTTTCCTCTTGCAGCTTTAGGCCGTTAGCTTTTTCGTATAACGCATAACAAAAGCTCGGATATGGCGTTATGTTTATCGTTTTCCCCCGTGCTTGCATCACCTTACTAAACGCCTTAATCATTTCCCAGTTATCAAATCGGTCAAGTTCTCCAAGTTCGACAGCGTATTCCTCGGTAATCTCGGTATATTCAGACTTATCTCCGCCCAACATCTTGTCTATAAATAGCTTTTTGAAGCCCAATCGCTTTGCTAAATCCGAATTTACTAGGGCTTCGTATACCAGATCATGGATTTCAGCTCGATCAATCTGCAATACGGCCAAGTCCATTATCCACATTTTGTTGCTGTAGTCACTCAATTCTTCAAACTTTTCCTTGAGTGTGCTGCCCTTATCTGTGTAATAGTATCCTTGACTGTCATAGCTCACATCAGCGAACATTTCGGATAATATGCTCATTTCCTCAGTCTGCACCATTTCACACAAAGCATCATAGATGCTGGTTGCTGTTGTATATTTGGGTATGCCATTTTCAAACGGATCATCGTTCATTTATGCCTCGCTCCTTACTTAAATATTTAAAAGGGTATGCGCTTGCACACCCTAAGCAACCTCAACCTTCTCCAGCATCTGCATGGCAGCCGCCATGGTCAGCTCGAGATTGGATGTTGCCGTAATATTTTGCGTATCCAAAAGGTCTTCATACCGTTTCACCATTTTAGCCAAGTCCTTGGCCCGGTCAACGTACTGCTTAGCCAGGCCCTGAGTGATCTTCCGGTCACTTTTCAGCAACTTCGACATTTCTTCGATCAGTGCCTTGGATTCACTCTTCACCTGCTCTTCCAGGCTGATTTCGATCATTTTCTTTTGCTCCTCAGCGTTCACGACTGGTACCATCCAGAAGGTAGTTTTGTGACCGGTAGTCGAAAAATCAGATATACGATTGGCGAAGCGCTGCAGGTTGGTCAATGTGGCCTCATGCTGCTTGGCAACAAAGTACACCCCGCCCGAAGGTCTCACATTAACCGGATCGCAGCCGTCCAAGACGTCGGTTATAACGTCCCGCATGGTGCGCCCGTTGTAGTTGTTGCGTTCAACCTGGTAGGCTTCCTTAATCTTGTCCACAGCGGCCCGCTCTATTTTGTTCATTTCATGCTTAGGGATAACGTGTATTGCATCCTCAGAAAAGACCAACTCACATACCGGCGCATACTCCAGACGCTTATTCTCCGCATCTACAACCTCCCTGACCAGGTGCCGAACGATCATTTTGTTGGTTACTTTAGACTCGCGGATTAATACATTCAGGTACCGCTCATCGTCAAGCGCTTCCTTTTTGATTTCCCCTGCCTTGGTTGCGCGCCTAAAAGCGTCGCGCGTATTGATCGGCTTCGGCAGGTGCTTCTCATCAATCCCGACTTCCGCAAATACCTGCTGCAGTTGATCCCTGTCAATCCTACAGTCAGTAACGCTGTACCAAAGAAGGGAGCCGAGGAAATCCAGCTCCACATTCATAACTTTTTCTATCGCTACAAGGTTTTCTGGTTTAATTGTCATGGCAAATTCCTCCTAATATGCTTTTTCAAATAACTCACCGGCAACCTCTTCTGTAAGCTGGCTGACCGGCCATACTGCATCCGACCATTTATTTAGTTCCCCACCAGGATCCCGACCAATTAAAACCGTCCAGGCCCGGAACCCAAGAGCTTTTTTCTGCACTAAAAATCCTTCCAGGAATTCAGGAGATACACGGCAAACTCCATCGGTAATCATCACAATGTCGGCCTTTTGGTAACCAGTGCTTTGTATTGTTTCCAGTGCATCCTTTAAAGCTGGTTCGTAGTTAGTACCACCAGCAGCTTCTACAGTAGCAATGTCGATTAGCTTGTTTGCATCCCGCTCGCCGGGTGCAAACTCCGTCCTTTGAACGATGCCACCATCGAAAAATATCACTTTGGCTTTTCTTTTTTGCCTAGCTGCTGTATCCACCAGAGCCAAAGCTGTAGCAATAGCCCATTCCATTGGCTGCCCACCCATCGATCCGGACCTATCAACTAAGACTATCATAGGCCCGCGACCAAGTTTCTCTTTGGCTTTTAAATCATACTGCAGTAGTTGCTTTTCATTGTAGCGCCTGTAAAAATCAAGCTTCCGAGTGTCGTGCCGCATAGCTGCCATTTCAACCGGTAACACCCTGCCCAAGTCATCACCAAGGCCGATGCTGTGCACTTCATCCCTGCGCCGATCAACACGTTCCTTCTGTCTGGCCCGTGCAAGGTTTCTGAATCTGCCAACCAGGTCGGACACCTTAAGCAGTTTCGGAGTCATGAGGCGCTTCGCTAATTTTAAACGGTCGCCTAACTCTACCCTCTGCAGGTCTCCCGGTTCCAGGCCCCAACCGGCAAGTACCCCGTTCAATTTCTCAGCTTCCTGTTGGCCAGCCTCTGCAGCTACACGAACCGCCCGCCTAACGTCCCTGGCTGCTTTTTGCAGCATCTCCTGAGCCACTGCAGTTAGTTCCCCTGGTTCCCCAGCAACACCCTGTGCTGCCATGTTTGCGGTTTGCATCGCATGTGTCAATTCCGGCCTTTTTGCGATCTCCTGCAGTAGTTTCTGCCCGGATGCAATAGTTGCTATGCCTGCGCTCAGTTCATCCATGACGGTTGAAAATCTGGTTTGTTGCACCTCATTGTCCTCCAAGTGCTTTTCCACCACTGGCCGCATGGCCTGGTAGGGTGTATCTACTTTTTCAACCGGTGTCAGTTCCGGAGAATACTTATAGTAGCTCGCCCAAACATCCCTGACCAGAGGCGACCAGGCGTTTACTCCCTCTGATTCAACCAGCTTTTTCATTTCGGGACTGGCTTTCACCAGTTCATCAAACGACCGCCGGTCGTATTTGTCCATTTCGATATTGTTATCTTTGACTTCGGCCCGGAGCTTATCCAGGCCGATTCCTAAGAAGTTTTCTATATCTAAAGTGTTATGCCTAAGCATTTAGCTATCACCTCACGATTCCAAGCTACTGTTTGTGCCAAAGCTTCCTCGATCCTTTCGGTACCCTTGCCTTTAGTCGCCGCCTCTTCCTTTAGGTCCGTTAACTTCTTGGCTATCTTTTTCAGCTTAGCATTTGCCTCGCCGCCGACCGCAGAGGATTTTTCTTCCGGTGCGTTCATGGCATTTTGCCATATTTCCAATGCTTCATCTAAAGCATCCTGAGCAGCAGAATCGTATGGGTTTGCCATACTCATTATGGACTGCCTGACCTGTGCGATCTGGTTCGGTTCGCTCCAAAGTGAGTGTACCAGGATAGCCATGTCATCGTCTACCGCCTGTGTTCTGCCTTCCAGCCAAGCATTAGCTTGAATTATAGTTAGGCTTTGCCTCCAGCGCCGGTCGCTGACCACTACGTTCATCTTGACCATCTCTGCCCGGAGTGCAGCCAACCGGGGGATTATTTTTCTTATGTCGACATCTATAACTTCTGACTGTGCTATTTTAAGTTCCACTTGGCTTATAGTCGTTCGCCCAACCTGACCACCACCAAGCAGAAGGTTTTCAAAATTTCGCGGGTCCCTGATGTAACCGACTACATAACGAAGCAGGAAACGATCCCAGAGTGCGCCAAGTTCCTCTCTGTCTTCCGGCAGTTCGTTGGATGCACCGACCGTCATTTCCAGCGGGCATTGCATCGGTGTGCCGTTGTTGAAGAATAGGCGCTCATTCAGGATGCCGAGAGTGCCGTTTAAAACTGCGCTATTGCATTTAAATATTTCATCCAGGAAGGCTATATTTGCTTCCGGGAGTTTGTTACTGGTGTTGCGTTTGTAGCTGTCCTGCTCCAGTGCTTTGAGTGATACAGGCCCGAAAAGCTCCTCTGGTGCCGATGTGCGACTCAGTAACCAGCGGAAGTAGTTGCCGCCGATACGTGAACATAAATCCTCGGTCAAGGCACTCTTGGCGGTACCGGGAGGCCCAAGGAATAAAACGTGTTGCTGTGCTAATAAACCAACCAGGAGGCCACGGACTGCTTCGCGACGCTCTAAATATGTTGCATTTAACTCCTGCTCTATGGCTAAAAATTTGCTATTTGTCAATTTCATAACCCCCTTTATATTAATCACTTCTGCCAACGCCCTTTAGACGCTCGCGGAAGGGATTAGCCTTCCGGTTTGCTATTTCTCATAGACCTCCGGGTTTGCGCCCGGAACGTCCCCATCCGAACATACTACCAACCAACATAGCTTCTGCCTGTGCTTTTGTTACGCCAAATGCCTCATTTAATTTTTCGGATGTAGAAGCTGTCATAATTGGGTAGTAACCGCTCTCACCTCTCTTAATCGCGATTACTTGACCTGTAACTGGATGATTGGAAAAGCATTTTTCTGGTAAATTGGGATGCATGTATTCAACTCCTATCATTAATTTCAGTCAGCAGAGCAATCTGCTCATTCACAAAATCCAATTCCTTCTCCAGTGCCTCCTTACGCGCAACCAACTCAGCCAGTTTAGCCTGCTTTGCATCATCACCGGCTGGTACCTGGCGCTTCAATAGCTCAGCAACATCATCCCTCAAATCCAATGCCCAACTGCGACCGGTAGCCTTCAGCAATTCAGTGCAATCTCCGTCTGCCTCAACGCGGTAAACTACCACTTCAGCTTCCTTGTGCTTCACGCTGCCGATTTCATCATACTGCAGTAATAATGTGCCAACCTTGACCTCAGCTTTCATTCCGCGCTTTAAAAAGTTTCCCTCAAAAGCGTAACCGTTAGACTTAGTTGCATCAACGCTGGTTAGTTCTTTCATCCAGCTCTTGTGGCGTGACTGACTTGGAATTTCAATGATAACTTTTTTCATTATGTGTATCCCCCCTTTATTCAATCTCTTCCATGAAACCACCAACAGGTGGTTATTTGCAAAAGACTAAATTTTCCTCCTCTCTATCAGTGTCACCGCTTTCTGGTTGTTCTCCGCCGCTCGCTACGTTCCCCGCAGGCTCTCCCCGTCCGTTTATACCGGCCAGCTTTCGCCCCTCCTGCAGGTTCGCCAGGTCTTCGCCGTGGTTGCCCCGTACTTGCTGCCTCTTATTCTGTTTTCAAAGAGCTTATTCCCTTAGCGGTTTGGTTGACCGCCTATATATAATTATAATCATTTGTACCTCATTGTCAATATGTTTTATTACATTGCAGTACATTTTTTAAGAAAAAAAATTATTTTTCGTTAACAAATTTTTCGATCTGCATACGTAACCAGGCAGATTGATTGATAGCTAATTTGTTGCATTTTTCCTGGAACTTAGTTTTAAGTTCAGGCTCAAGTCTTATGGTAATGCTTTTTTCTTTATTGTCTTTTTCTTTACTCAATTAAAGCACCTCCAGCAGCAATGTAAATCTATTATATAATATACTGCATTGTGATGCTTTGTAAATACAAGTAGGAAAAATAAAAAACCAGGCTCTCACCTGGCTAAATTTGATTTCACTATGTCCAATATCCGATCGACATTGGTTTCCCGCACAAACAGGATCGGCTTGTCCTGTTCTACTGCCTCAGCCTTCAGCCACCACATGGCCTGGTGGGAGATAAAACGGGTTAGCACTACAAATATGTCAGCCTCGGTGGTCAGGGTTTGCAGCTTTACGTCAACGCTGTCACCGTCATGCCACAATACCCGGCATTCAGCATCAACGGTTTCCCTCAGCCAGCCAACAATTAAAACAGTCTTGCCGGTTAGATCAATAATAGAAGTTTGGGTTTCCGCCCTTGTTTCTTCTATATAAGATATATCTGCTTCTGGGGTTATGACTTCTTCCGGTAATAACCCGGCAAGTCTGTCTACCTCTGCCCTTAGTTCATCGACCAAACCTTTTAAAGATTTGATCTTTCTCAGATCGCCAGGATCCCGGATAACTTCGGCAGGTTTATTTTTCAGGGTGGCATTCTCCTGCTTCAGCTTCCACACCTGATCGGTCAGTGCAGCATTCTCCTGCCTCGACTCCATCAGTTGGCGCCCCAACTCCATCGACCGATTGCGCTGCTTGTCCAGTTCCTTACCCAGCTGCCCGATCCTCTCGAACAATACCCCGGTTTCCCCGGAACGCTTTTTGATAACTTTAGCTAAAGCTTTGGTTCGCCAGAGCTCCAGCTCCTCCGGCAGCGGTACATTTAAGGTTAAATAAGTTACCCGCTCCCGGCCATAAATCTTAATCCACTCATCCATAGGCCATTGCCCGATGGGTGCCCAAACAAACTCTTCTTCAACAAGATAGCGGTTGGACGCTCGCCAAAAGACCAGTTTCAGTTCATCGGTATTGATTCTTTTTTCAGCGTCTTTTCTCCAGGCCGCCACGCTGATAACATTGCTGCCTATAGGTACCGGCAAACCAAGCTGGACATAAGCAGATTCAAATTCCTTGTCAGTCAAATCCTTGAGTAGACTCGACCACTTTTCAAGCGCGAATTGACAATAGTTAGTCCAGAATTCTTCTGACCTTCCCTGGTAATGATCTTTTATTTTGGCCAGGCCGCGATTATATTCGGCCTCTTCTTCAAGTGTATATCCAATAGCGTAAGGGGTGTCACCATTCCCGATAACAGGCATATCTTCCGATCCAATCTTAGTCTTAATCATCTGCTCCGGCTTCTTGCCGGATATGTTGTACATAACCGTAAACTCCGGCCACTCTTCGATCCCGCAGTTTGGGCAACGAACCTTAATGATCTGGTATAAACTCTTGTCTAGCTGATCGTCTAAAGAATCCCAATTTGTTTGTTCCCCGTAGTCTTGTACTCTCACCGAAACATTAATTTTACAACGCTTGCAGCGGCGCTCTAAGTGGGTAACTATATGGACTGCTTTGTTCATAGCCTGCTCCTTTGTTTTTAAGAGATTATACCATAATGTTGACAAATCAGTTTAGGTTTAATATAATATTTTTATAGCTACTCGTATTGCCCTGAGGAAAAGGGACTGAAACCCTTATGAAGGATTGAAACATATATTTAGTCATGTTCTAAACGAACATTCTAAGCGTGGCGGTAGCTGATTCAATAGTCTACCTATAAGGTTATAAAACCCGTCGAATTCGACGGGTTTTTGCTTTGTCCGGGCAAAATAAAAAAAGCCCCGGCCAAAAGGCTAGGGCATGAAAGTAATTCGCGTATGTTATTTTTACCAGGTCCGGTTTAAATCATTCAACTGTAACCTTTCTGGCGATTCCATCCCAGGTAACTTTATGTCCCAATGCCTCCAGAACTGCCCGTAGCGGAATCCATGTCTGTCCTTCGATTAACTTACCGGAAAACCTTTTATTACCAACTATAATGCCAACATCATCAGCGGGCCGGTTAAGCCTGTCCTGCAACTCTTGCCGGGGAAATAAATCACCAGGGCAGGACGTAGCTTGTAGATCCCGGTGTCTGACTATCGTGGCTTGCTGGTGCCTACCTCTGAGGGCTGTAAGCAATTCCTCCAGGGCATCCATCTGAGCAGTGGTAGGCTTACTCTCCATAAACTTACCCGTCAAGCAAATACCAATGGCCTGGCTGTTGTAGTTAAGCGTATGCGCCCCGACCACGTTTTCCGGCCTACCTTGTTCAAGACTACCGTCAGCACGAATTAAAAAGTGATACCCGATACCAAGCCAGCCCCTGTTTTTATGCCATTGGTCGATCTCTGTGGCAGGCACGTCATGGCTTTCGGTATGATGAACCACCAGATAGTTAACGACTTTGAGCGGGGTAAAATGCTTTACCCGGTCACCCCAGTTAAACGGTTTTATTTTCATTATTTTGCGCCTCCTTTGACTTTCCTTTCAAAATCTCAACGGCCTGCTTAATAAGATCGGGCACCGGCAGGCCAATGCGGCCGGAATTTTCAACGATACTTAAAAGCTCGTTGGCCAAGTAGAAAAATATCGTTGCATCCCTGAAAACATGCCCGTCTGCAATAGCTGTATCGACCAGGTGGGCCACTGCTACCATACCGAATATGAATACTTTTCGGGCTATCCCCTTAAGCCCGACTGAGCTTGACAGCGTTCCCTCTGTTGCGGCAGCTACCATACCCGACAGGTAATCCATGACCACGAAAGCCAGCAATACCCCTAGCAGTGTTGACCAACCACCGAAGAGATATGATACTGCCGTACCTCCGATCGCTACTACCGTCTTAAATGAGTTTTCCATCTTGCACCTCCTGTTTAAAATAACCTCCGAAGAGGTATACTTTCAAGCCTTGATTTTACTGAGGTATACATAGGTATACTTGTATACATTTTGTATACCTAATTTATCCCACGTGGAATAATCCGAAAAGGCGTTACAACTTCCGCGCTCCGGTCCTTGTATTCTTAGAAGATAGCAATTGATCTATAAAATCACGAAGCATGGGCTTGCCCACTTTACCCCCGTAATCAGCCGTAAAGCCAGTAATAAAACCGCTGCCACCTTTATCCCAGTCATGCTGCACGGTCGTTATTACACCCACAAGCCTGGGACCGTCTACGTCGATAATCTCAGCCTGATCCCCGGGCTGCAAGTGTGGACGAAAAGGACCGTCAAATTCTTCTACTTGTCCGGAATTACTTATAAAGTCTGCGATCTCCGTGGCTAGAGCTGCAGCCTCTGCAACTGTCGTTCCGTCCGGAACAGGCTCAAAATGAGTTTTATTCGGTACCGTAAGCCAACCCAGTGTATTTGGTACCGCCCGATAAACCGCTACGCTAAAGTCACTTGTATGGCAGCACACACGAGAATAGGCGTCGTTGTCATCAATAGTCACCTGCCGACTAAAGATATCCCGATTACGATAAAAAGTATATTTACCCGGCTGGCTAAAGGCGGGATCTGTCCTCTCGGCCACAACTACGCGCCCGCTGGCCTCCTCGCGGATTTGCCAGTTGCGGACATACTTTAAAAGTTCATTGAGGCCGTCTAGTAAAGCCTGGTTAGGCTTAAACTCAATACCCACCTGCAGGGTTTCAGTACCTACATAGTAGTTTGTGATACCAGCATTGATAAGTATCTGTGCCACAATTAAATTGAAATCCTGGGTGCTAAAAATATTTCTCTCGTTAAATGTCTGGTCTTTTAGGTACTTGCCGATTGAATTTCTAGCATTAATTTTTAGACCAGGTTGCCCGACAACAAACTGCGTTCGGTCAATAAAAAAATACCCCATCGGGTATGGTTCACTATCACCGGAGCGAAATCGTAGCAATATCCTCGATACCGGAGGATATACAGGGACAACTTCATCAGTACCTTCCTGCCATTGAAGTGCCGGGTAACCATCTGTAATGCTGGATAATTTCCATATACTTATGAAGTCCCAATCGACAAAGGTTGACTGTGTTTTCATTTCTGTCGTAGTTTTGGGAGTACCTCTTCCATCGTCATCACTTTGACCTGATGTTTCAGAGTCGTAATAACAAGAGATAGTTGTATTGTTAGCCAAGCCAACAAAGCCACCCTTGTTTATCAAGGATAATTCAGGATCAGACGGTCCATTTCTAACCACAGAACCTGTAGAATAACAATTTGTTACACCATTACTTTCTCCAGCAAAGCCACCAATATGTCCAGGCCAATCAGGATTAGTTAATTCTACACTACACAATGAGTAGCAATCATTTATATCTGAATTTGTACTTAATCTGCCAGCAAACCCACCAATAAGGTGGCCGGAGCCATTCCGACATTCACCCCTAACGCTCCCAATCGAATAACATTTTCTAATTGTGCAGTCAACTTCCCCGGCAAAGCCACCTATTATATACACTCCTTTGGCATTTGCCTCTGCGTAACAATTTTCAATAATAGTATTAGCTCCACCGGTTGCCCTTCCAATAAAACCACCAATTTGATGCTCACCAATACCGACAAAATCGACAATTGCTAAACAGTTTTTTATCTCTACTTCATAAGAAATATTACCAACATATCCAATTAATCCACCGGTATGATTTTCTCCTTCATCCAATTCTATTGTTACTTTTGATGTACAATTAATAATCGTTGCGTTTCCCTCAGAACTGATTAATCCAACAAGCCCACCCTTGCCGAAATCACCATTTCTAAGAATTCCCAATATATTGCAGTTTTCAATATTACCATACTCAAAATAACCTGTTATTAAGCCTGCATAACTACCTGCAACATCACCGACTACAGTCAGATTTTTTACTGTAGCACCCTGCAATTGACCCCATATTCCCCCACCACCTCCGGTATTATTTTCAGCAGGGACATATAGATTTATTATTTTATAACCATTGCCATCATGGGTGCCAGACAGATAAGGGCCAACTCTGCCACCCATAGGAATCCATTCAATTCCCGCCAAATCTATATCAGCAATTTGCCTATAATGTTTTTCTGGATATGGATATGGTTCTGTAGCTAATAAATCAGTAATATTTGCTATGAGGTATGGGTCTTCTTCTGTACCGCTACCACCGGAGAATAGAGGCATTTCCCAAACTGTTTCAAAATCCCAATCAACAAAAGTGGCTTGTTGTTGCATCTCTACTGTGGTTTTCGGGTCACCTTTTCCAGTATCGTCCTGACCAGATTTTATTGAATCATAGTAACAAGAAGTTACTAATCCATTTAATACCCCAGTTAAACCTCCGGAATAATCACTCTTAATAACATTTCCACATGAATAGCAATTCCTTACCTCAGTATTACAAAAACCAACTAAGCCGCCCGCATATTTTCCGTTTACTTCGCCGTGAGCATAACTGTCATGCAGAATAGTATTGTTGGCAAACCCAATAAGACCACCGACGTATGAATAGACGTCAGTATTATCTACCGAAACATTACTCTCGGAAAAACATAGTGCTATTTCATTAGTTGACGAATAACCAAATAACCCTCCAACGTAACATGTACCATTTACCTGGACGGCGCTCACAATCCCTTTAGAAAAGCACTGAGTAGCTAAACTCCCGTTGCAGTACCCAGCTATCCCTCCAACATAATATCCACTAGTTAACTCTATATTACCAGTCGAATAACAATTACTTAAATTGCTGTTATTATATCCAGCTATCCCTCCAACATAATTACTTCCAGTTATATCTCCAGTTGCGTAACAACTTTCTAAGTCATGATAATTTGAACCAGCAATACCGCCAGCATAACTATTCTGAGAAGTTATGGCACCAGTTGTCTCACAATCGGTTATAATTCCACTGTTATATCCAGTAATACCACCGGCATAATTATCTGTGCAGGTGACGATTGCTTCTGAAGTGCAATGTATTATACTACCAGCATTATATGGGGTAATACCGCCACAATTACTATACCCTAAACAGTGAACACCACCTGATACATAACAATTATCTATCGTACCGCTGTTGGTTATACATATCCCACCTATATTGGAGGTACTAACAATATTAGTGTTAATTAGTTTCACGTTCTTAATATTTCCAGCACTACCAACACTTCCGAATAATGCCACCTGTTTATCAGTATTGGCAGTTAAACCATTTATGGTATGACCATTACCATCAAAAATACCACTAAAGGGAGTGTAAGATGTACCATATTCATCAATTATTTCTCCCGGAGATACCCAATTAGAGTAACTGGATATATCAATGTCGTTCATTAAAATATAGTTTGTAGCTAAATTATTCCTGATGTTATATAAATCGGTTGCGGTATACATACCAGTATAACCATCAGGAACTGTAGTTTGAGGTGTTACTGTTTGAAAACTGTTGACTGTTACTGTGAACCTTAATTTAGGGTAACCTTGACCATCTACAGTTGAAATAGGTGTAACTTCTTGGTAACCAATCGCCACTACGCCCCACCCCCCAACACATCAGAATCATCCAGTTCCAGCGAAACACTCACCACAGGCGTACCGGCCTGCAGAGTAATACTTCCTGACGGTACAAAAAACGACTCCGACACTTCCTCCACATCCTCCCGCTGCGCAAGCCTATGCTGTCCTCGTGATCGCCAGAGCAGGTACAACTTGTCAAAATTTTTTACTTTGAGCCGGGATACGTTGCTATCACTAGCATACGGCCGAACTAATCCGAATTGTACCGCATCCCAATCACCGTCAAAATTAGCACCAACCTCTACCACCATGCCAACCGGGGAAGTGTAGTATAGCTTTACAGTACCGTCAGTCAGTTGTAGTACATTAGGGTAGTTGCCGTTAATGGTTAGGTCTTTGGTGTGGGCTATCGTCATACCGTAAGGCTCTGTTATTGCCCAGTACAGGCGTCCGTTCACATCGGCAATAAAGCCAATCCTGCCGTCATTTGTGCGGAATAGACTGACTGTATTGGCGGGAGTTGACAACTCTGTCACCTGTACAGCAACCGCCCATGTTCCGCCTACAAGTGCTCGGTAGTATACCGCACCATCGTTAACGTAGGCAACCACAAGACCTTGATCATTATTGCTATCATCAGGATCAATCCAACCACGTATGGCTGATATAACAATACCCACGGGGTCGTAAAAATCTTTCAAAATAGGATAATCCGATTCGTCGACATCAATAACCCAGTAATAATCCCACGATGTCCAGTCATCTTCAAACGTTGATTCTAAACCTAATTCAGCGGCTGTTTTGCCCTCGCCGCCGTTATTAATGGACGCGGTATTCACATCTGAATTAAAGAATGCCGGGGTATGATATGTTATCGTACCAATGGGGTCTTCCGGAAAATATGGAGCCCCCCTATATCCGATAATAGCACCCTTCTTGCTACCAGTTACGGAGCCTGTGCAATACAAATTTTTTAAATCCAGATAACTGGGAAATGCGTACCCAATTAGACCCCCAATCTGTGATGTACCACTTACATTGCCCTGGCTAAAAGAATTAACTATGTTGGGTGAACGATACCCGCCACCCTGACCGGAACCGATCAAGCCACCTACACGATGAATGCCGGTAACATTGCCCAAAGCATAGCATCTATCTATTCCCTCAAGCAGTGCATAGCCAATTAGCCCACCAATTCCTAATGCTGAAGTATTCCAAATTTCAGGTTCGGAATATTCCTCCGTCCCGATTACGTTACCTTCGGCATATGACTTTAAATTATATGTTCTACTAGGCGCAGCCCCAACAAGTCCACCAGCAACTCTAGCACCACTCACATCCCCGATGGCATAGCAAAACTCAGTTAAACCATTGCCGCCAAGTAACCCAACAAGTCCCCCGACGACATTACCACCGTCAACTGTACCTGCTGCATGGGACCGGTAGAATTTTATATTCTGTGTCTGGCCAACGAGACCTCCGATATTGCTTCCGCTACCTGTGACAGCAGCTAATGAATAACATTCGCTTAACCTGCCTGTAAGTGGAGCATATTCATCAAAGACATCTTCATCAGGCCCATCAACCAAACCAACAAGTCCACCAACATTTGATGCACCATTCACACTACCAGCTGAAGAACAATTTACAACTAAGTCAAAAGCTGGGGATATCTTTTGAGTAGTTATTATTTTACCAGCTAGCGCCCCTACATAATCTTTTCCGACTACGCTGGTGCCAGTTAATTTAACGTTTTTAAGATTAGGATTATTGACTAAGATATTGAATTGACAGACGCCGAATAAGCCTATATTGTCAGATGTAGAACGAACTATTGTTAAGTTTGACACCTCGTATATAGATCCGTCTAGCTTGCCGACAAAAGGGTCTGACACCGTTCCTATCGGCTCCCAATTGGCGTAACCAGCTAGATCTATGTTGGCACCAAGGATATAGTCACCAGACAGATTACTCCTGATATTGTTCAGATCTGTCGGGGTCAAAATTGTTATTGACATACCATCACCTCGCCACCACTAAAAGTATTGTATCAGCCCCGCCCGTGCCTTGTCGCACAACCGTTGTATCATCAGTGACGCCACGCACTACCCGAAAGAAATAAGGGTCACCGCTGGTAACGAATACCTGGTTGCCCCCCGTATCCTGCTGAAAGTCGCCGTTAAACTCAACGGAAACCTCCCGGGCAGCTCCCAGGTTCACCGGTACGCCCCAGTCAATTTCATCGGAAGGGTTAGCCACATAAACCAGGGCCTCACCGTCCACTACAGCTATCAGAACCAACTCAGAAGGCGGCAAGTCGGGATCCTCTCTTCGGGCGGCAATGTCCAGACTGCCTAAGCGGCCAGTGTCGTGCAGGGTCTGGATGTTAAGGTTTTTGAAGGAGCGGACAATAACGGCCTCCATAATGGGGTTGGCATTATTAAAATGGGTTTGGTTAAGTGACTGAATTTTTGACAGGATATCTTCCGGAATCTCCCTCATGCGTTGCCCTCCTCGGAAACCAGCAACACAAGATCCGTCTGATAAATACCAGGCCTAATCCTAGTCCATTGCGGAGCTTCCTTTATAATTCCGATGTAATACTTATTATCAAGCACCACCTTTACAGGCGTGGCAGTTGCTTCATATTCGTCTATTATGTTTTTACCTTCCTCATAAATGGTTGCTGTGTTGACATTGACAATTCGTGCTGACTGTCCAATAGTCTGGATATGAAAAGAACCGCCAAGAAGACGGTTCACGACCTTTATGGTGTCATAGCCGGAAATAACTGATTGGATAATATTAGTAACAAGCGTACCATCAGTTTCATATAAGGCACTACTCATATACGGGCCTCCTGCCTAAACTTATCCATAACGACATCAACAGCGCCCACTAATTGTCCCTTACTGGTTACCCCTTTAAAGGTAATGGTGCCAGTATGCTTATGCTCAGAACCCCTTCCTTCAACTTCTGATACTGCGCTTTTAATCATGGATGACAGTGTTTCTAGTGGTGCTACTACCTCCTTCCTTTTTTCTCCTACCCCAATAATCGAAGGTCCGCTAAATATCCCGCCAGCATCGTACCAATTAACCTTAAAATCAGGGTAGGGTATTTTCCATCCCCCAATGACTTCTTTATATCCTGTTTCAATGCTTAGGTGAGGCAGTTTAATATGGAAAGATGTTATCCCCTCAATAAAAGAGCTTATAGTATCCTTACCCCATTGCAATGCTTGACCAGGTAAACTCCTGATCCAATCTATTAGCTGATTGAATCTATCTTTTGCAGCCGGGACTAAATTTGTTATACCTTCGATAATAGAATTCTTGAAATTATTAATTATATCTTTTCCCCACTGCAAGGCATTGGCTGGTGTTTCTTTGATCCATGTCCATAGTTCATCTAGCTTTGTTTTTGCATCATTTACAAGGCTTGTAGCTATTTCAACAACCGAATTCTTAATATTCTCCCAAGTTTCTCTGGTATTTTCTCCTATGCCGCTCCACATATTCAAAAAAAACTCTTTTATCGGTTTCCAGGTATCAATTAGCAGTACGGCTGCAGTTATAAGTCCGCCTATTGCTAGAATAAGAATTCCAATAGGATTAGCGTCCATAGCAATATTCCAAAGCCACTGAGCAGCAGTTGCAACTTTTACTGCCGCCTCATAGGCTTTAGTGGCAAGGGCTGCACCCTTAACTGCAAGTGCATATCCGGCCCAGGCAAAAGCAGCTATACCTACAATTGCACCCAAATCCTGAACACCGTTCTTAGTATCACCGAAAACCCCAATCAGATCGCCCATGCTTTTAAGAGCCCCATTAAAATCACCATTTATAACTTGGGCAACCGTCCTAATTATTAGCTCAATTGCTTGCAGAGCACCTAGCAGGACATCAGCCAAGATTAAGCTTACGGTTTTTAGGATTTCGGCCAAAGCTGGAAATATCGTGTCGCTTGATGCCTTAAAAGCCTCCATAACTGGCTGAAATGCAAGCTTTATATCATCCCATATCTTAGTGAAAATTGGCCCGAACTGCTCCCAGTTATCTGCTATAACTAAAGCAATAGCACCAAAGGCCACAAGCATAGGGTTAAGTCGTACAAAGTTTACAATAGCATTTGGTATCTGTCGCAGAAAAACAAGCACGGCAGGTCCTAAACTAGCCAAAACACCAGGAAAACCGATTATGGCATTTTTAAACAAAAGAAACTTGTCTTTTAGTGCTACCAACTGGGGAGACAAAACTGCAACCCCACCCGTAGAAGCTGCAACAATTGCCTGCGCAAGTCCCTGAAACAATCCTCTATGCATAATCAAAAAACCAGCTATAGGTGCCCCGGCAGCCAAGAAAAAAGTAAGAGCAGTAGCCGCCAACCCCATATGAGCAACGAAAGAAGCTATGCCTGGATTATTCCGCAAAAATTCAGTAACCGATTGTGTTACTGTCTTCATGCCTTCCGCTATTTTACTCAGCGTTGGCTCGGAAGCCTGGTATAGCTCGGTAAGTGTAGCCTTCATATTGCCCCAGGCTTCCGCAAAGCCTCCCATGGCACCTTGATTGAGCGCATCATTCATTTTCTCAAATGCCTGAGCTCCTTCGGTACCGGCAGCAGTCGCATTTTTCCACTCCTGCCCATATGCCATAACATCTTTTGTAGCTTTTTCAATGTCGCCCTCATATTTTCTGAGTGCCAAAGTCATAATGTCTGCAGCCTGGTCCTGATCGACTCCAAGCTGCTTCATGACATTACGCACCGAATCAATTGCCTCAACTGGCTTAGTGTTCCAGGCGTCATAAAAAGCAAAAGCCAATTCTGTTGACTCCTGGATTGTTTCTTTGCTTTCGTCGTATGCTATCTTGAGATGAGAAAAGACCTGGGCAATTTGTTCATATCCAGCACCTGTTGATGTGACTGTATCCGTTATGATGTCCTGGAATTCAGTAATGTCTTCAATGGCTACAAGAGTTTTAGCCTGAAACAAATTCCAGGCGTTTTCTGCCTCAGCAGCCATTGCCGCCAAAGCTGCGTTAACACCGGACATAGCTACAGCAGCAATACCGGCTGCCATACCAATTTGTTGATATATCGCCGGTAGCTGTGCTATCTTGGCCTTTTGTGCGGCAGTAGTATCAGCAGCACCAACAATCTTCTTAGCAGCATTATCAATGATTTCATAGGTTTTATTAGCCACTGCCGCTAAGTCCTGATTAATAAACCCTGAAATTTTAGCCCTAGCCCTCTCTGTAGCATCTGTAATAGGTTTAACGAAAACATCCTTGCCAAATATTTTTTGAACCTCATAACCGGCAATTTGTGCAAACTTTTTAATCGGTTCGGCATCGGCAAGCTGTCTTTTGTATCCTGCTAATGCTTCTTCTGCCTTCCTGATTTCCTCGGTAAATTCGTCTGCACGCCCCGATTCCTTCATCTGCTTCAAGGCTTTTTCAGTCAGCGAAATTTCATCTTTAAGTTTTGTCATGCGAACATTAGCTAAATTGTATAATTGCGCTTCCGTAGCCTTTATTTCCGCTTTTGTCTGTCCAAAACCCAGCCTGGACAGCTCTGTGCGGGTTTGCCTAATAGCACTTTCAATCTGCGAGAAAGACTGTTGCACTTGCGGCATATTGGAAGCCTGGGCAAAAGATCGGAAATGGCTAGTTGACTCCTGGAGGCGGGTGTTAACATTTTGCAGGACTCTTTCCGGTCCCTGTAAGGCGGCACTGGTAGCTTGTGCTTGTCGTATCAGTTCCCTTGATGTGTTTTGCATCGATGTCCGAGCCAAATTAAGACCAGCTTGAAACTCACTCATATCAAGCCCTAGCCTTGCAAAAAGTTCTCCAACCTGCATCAAGCATTACCTCCTTTCGCCCTCGAAACATTAAAACCGGACAGATCTCCCGCTGTAAGTGTTTTAAATTTGCCCAAGGGACCACAGTCTTCTGCCCAAGTCCCCAACTCATCGGTCTTGCTATCGTTTTTTGAACTATTCAAACAAACTGTCACGGAGTTTGGGCCAAGTCCCCGCCATAAAATAGAGAAACGCCTCCAATTCATTGTTGGTAGCATTTCAATAAGATTTATTCCATATTCCCTCTGGAAGTCTGCTTCCACGGCAGCCCAATTCTCCAGTAAATCTATCCCCTTACCGCCCCCTCCTTGGGGGTCTTCGCGTTTCCCTGGTGATATTGCTCGGTTATCCAGCCCATAAGATCTGTCAACTGCTTAATAGTCATGCCCTTTTCTGACCATTCTTCAACTTTCGCCTCACTGAAAAAGGAAAAAGCAAGATCAAGTTGCACCGATTCAGGCAGATCCTTATTTCCATATTCCCGCTGCGCCCGGACCATTTTTAAAATCATAGCGGCTGGGGGAGAAAGAGGGAGCGTTTCCTCTTTTCCGAAAACCTTGAATTTTATTTCTTCTTTCTGTTGTTCGTCCCAAAAGGCATCAAAATCTTTAACTGGCATAAAAATATCCCTCCATAAAATTTTAATTAGTGTGATCGTTTAGTGGTTACCCAGCTTTAGCTTAGCGTAGTTTCCGTTTCATTTAGCACCAGAGTAGGCTTGTCAGCGATAAATACATCAATAGCAATCGAAGCATAGTTATCATATTGCATTGTGATCGGATAACTTCCGGGCTTAACTTTGCAACCGGTCAGTGTTACTACGGCATCACCGAGCCCAGCATCAACTTTAGTGCACTGTCCAGAAATCTTAAACTGAGGCATAGATGATCCAACATCCGGGAAAGTATACGTCTGCTTCTGATTCGGTGTTTCACCAGACGAAGTAAGCGTACCTCCGAATACTGATTCCATAGCTTCAAGTGAAATTTTTTGAAAAGCGAGTTTTCCCTCATAATTTTTAACATAGCTATATTGCTCAACGGAATCGTCACCCTCTAATTCCTTACCAGCCACCACGGGTCCCCATACAACTTGGGTTACTTTAGGAACATCTATCCCGGTACTGCTATAGGCTCCAGCAGTATATCCGTAAATCTTTGTATCCTTTAGTCCCAGCGCGGCGGTATTTGTTGCTAATGTCATTTGGTTATTCCTCCCTTATTTAATCTCTGGAAGTCATTACTTCTAGGTTAAAAATAAAAATAACGCGATTATTCGCGTCAATATCTAGCTTATTCGGCTGCTGTAGTGCCTTGAACCAGCCCCGCCGACCATTGACTACTATAGTTCGGTCGTCGGGTCGGTCGAGCAGGTTGAATATGGCCCAGGCCTTCGCCCTGGCTGATGCGTAACTTTTATTACGAACCATAATCTGTACCCGACGGGAAATGTCATCTTGAATTGTGGACGGTGGCCCAGGGTACTCAAAAATACTGATGATATCATCAGGCTTGTCCGGTCTGGTGTCTAAAAACACGTCTGTACCGATGGCTGTGGCCTGGCCCTGGGCAATAATATAAGTACCTATATCGCGTATTAGTTCAGCAATTTAGACCACCTCCTTTAGTTTTTCGCCTAAAATAAAACCGCCTCTACTGAGACGGCTATTTATTATTTATCGTTTCGCGCAAACACCAAATCATCAAAAATTTTCTTCCGTAAATTATAACTATTGCAGTGCTTTACATGCCCAAGCCAAGAATGAATAGACGCTCTTATCTCGTCAAGCTGTATCTTTCTTTTAGAATACAACTTCATAAATAGCCTTAGTTTCCTCTTGATTCTTCTCTTGGACTGACCTTTTAATAATCGATGTGTAGACCAAACCCTATACCCAAGGAAGGTTACTCCTCTATTCGTGGCTATCACCTGAGTTTTACCGTTTGTTTTGAGCCGCAAATCACTCCATAGGAAAGACTCTATATCCTTTCTAATTCCATGAAGATATTTTTTGTCAGGATGTAGAATCACAACATCATCCATATACCGCACGTAATTTTTTACCTGTAATACCTCTTTTGCGTAATGATCTAGATGGTTTAAGTAAACATTTGCAAATAATTGTGAAGTAAGAGCTCCTATTCCAAGTCCTGGGTTTGTAGGGCTACTATCAACAATTGTTTTGATTAACCAGAGGACGTTTGTGTCTTTTATTTTACGTTTAATCAAACCAAATAAAATATCATGGTTTATGCTTGGGAAATATTGCGCTACATCAATCTTTAGGCAATATACCTTGTCATGTTTGTTTTGTATTTTTTGAAGGGATTTTTGGAAATAATCTACTGCTGCATGTGTTCCCTTGCCGTGCCTGCAAGCATAGTTGTGATAAATAAATGACCTGTCAAAAACCGATTCTATAATATTATGCAGTGCATGATGCACTACTCTATCGTAGAAAGCCGGTGCAGTTATCAGCCTTTTCTTTGGTTCGATAACGTAAAATTGCCTTGAAGTTCTTGGTGTGTAGCTTTTCCAAATGAGTTCATTTTGGATTGTAATGAGATTCTCCTCAAGGTTAGAAGTAAATTTCAATACTTCATTGCGATACCGCTTAGACTTTCTGGCATCTAAATAAGCCTTGTAGATATTTTCGTAGTCATATATTTTGCTGTATAGGTTCCCGATTCTTTTCAACCCGACACCTCAATCTGACTGATGTAAATAAAAAGAAAAGCCTTTTGAATAAATCTACTAAACTATT
>Ga0209318_1000535_pt1 | contig 36691 bp, 53 predicted proteins | sample RifGroE1_FD_183999 | JGI IMG/M metagenome (GOLD analysis project Ga0209318, IMG submission 183999) | Groundwater microbial communities from Rifle, Colorado, USA - Groundwater E1 (SPAdes) (version 2) | ecosystem: Environmental > Aquatic > Deep subsurface > Groundwater | place: Rifle, Colorado... | reverse complement strand
TCATCCTTCAGTAGGTTACTTTATTGGTTGGGGGATGATATTTGATTATGTTATGAATCCGATAATCTGTGTGATATGTATAATCGCCAAATCGATTTGTACACAAATTTGAAACAAATTGTACATAAAAAATCACACATATACCCTCATTTAATAGTAATTTAAATACCCCTTAAATCATAATTACCCGTCAATACCTCAACCTTGGCCTTCTGCTTGCCCGATCGGGATCCGACTGATACCTTGCCATCAACCGACTTTGTCTGCCAGCCATTGGCCTTAATATGGGCATTAAGCACCTCAGAAGGGTAGGAGCTTAGCAGGAACTTCCCCTTAATCACGGCAAGCAGCTTCAATAAAGCCTCAAAATCATCTATACTATATCCATCATAATGGCCCATATCAGAATTATAGTACGGAGGATCCACATAAAAGAAAGCCTCCTGAGTATCCCTGCTCCGGATTATGTATAATGCATCCGCACACTCAAGCTGAACCTGCTGCAGTCGTATGGCCAGCTCATAAGTAAAAGCCGCTCTCTTATTAGTTATCTTCTTTGGAGTGCTGTTTTTTGTTTTATCATAACCCCAGCTGCTATCAATCTGACCAGCGAAGCCCTGACTCGATAATACCCACAATGCCCAAGCACGCTTCAGCTCTGAAAACATGTCCGGATTATTATAGATAACTGAAGCCTTCCGGTGCAGATCTCTGCTGTGAAGGGTAATCATTACCTCCTTCTCCAGGCTTGTAAAATCATTTTGAATAACCCTATAGAAGTTAATTAACTCCCTGTTAGTATCGTTCAATATCTCAACCCCACTGGGCTGTTTGGCAAAGAATATCGCTGCTCCACCGGCAAATGGTTCACAATATAGGTTATGACTTGGTATGATAGGCAGAATATGCTTTGCCATTAGTTGTTTCCCACCATAATAGGTAACAGGTGTTTTTAAGTTTTAAATTTCGCTCATCTGGTTTATTTAAAGTTATTATCTTTACAATCTCTCACAAAAATGCGTATTGATCCACATTCGAAAGCTTACTGGCCTCCGGAAGTGTGGTGACATACGCGTTTGTGTTTTTGTGAGAGAAAATCAGACGACCCCGGAGGCCTTTTATTTACTGCTCTTTACTACTTCATATATAGGTTTCTCTGTCATTGATTTCTCAATATTTATCATTACAGGGCTTATTGTTTTGACTGACAACACTTGCTTCTCTCTCATCGGGTCATTAACCGAAAGTTTTGTATCAACCACTTGCAATAAATCAATCTCTGCATATTTGCACCCTCCCAGGTCATTTAACACCTCTTTATGTTCAGGATCGTCAAGTACCTCAATCGGAAGCACGAACATCCCACTGTCTGTTGGAATAGGGTCAAGTGCAGAATACTTTCCGTGATTTCCTCTTACCTTATCGGCTTGGTCTTTATTTAAAATTATTGCTTTCATTAAAATGTTCCTCCTACGTTATCATAAAAATATTTTATACGGGTATATAATGCCAACATTTGCGCTGGTGTAAGATAGCCGCCATAAAACGTGAAGCCAATCTGTCCATTATAAAAATAAGCAATGCCACCATTCAGATTTATTCCTAATTCAAACATACTTACAGTATTAACAGCCCTATTATTTGTTGTTCCGTCAGCACCAGATGGAGCACCATTAAGATAACCTTTTATAGTTGTCCCGCTTTTCGCATAACCAAGATATGCCCCATTAGTTATATTATTGGGAGAATAACCATTTGCGTCATTTAGATATGCTATTTCATTCGCAGCTGTATAAAAATAAATAAGGTTATTCTTAACACCTGATCCCTCATTTGTTCCTAAAAGCCCCCTTGCGTTCTGTGTTCCGATAATCCCAGACATAACCATTATGGTTGATGAAGTTGTGCTATAATTAACCGCCTGAGTTGATTGAATATAATTGTTGTTAATATAACTACTTGAACCATTGCCAGTAAATCCTTGTTTTGGAGTAAATGTCGGACTATTAACAAGAGTTGAATTATGTGCATTTTTAATCCAGTTCTGACAAGCTAATTGAGCCTCATGAACACCACGAACATACAGGCAATCACATAAAGCAAACACACCGTCATCTTTTAGTCCTTTGATAGTTGTGTTGATCAGAACAGCCAAAGCAGTTGTAGGTTGTACCGCTGCCCTTGCAAGTAAGGCAATTGTCTCAGGTTCATAAACCACCTCTCCTAAAGATGCCCTAAATCCTATTGCCTGTGCTAAACTCATGATACCTTCCTTTCCTTTCTTTTTATCCAAGCCAAATGTTAGACCTTTTGTATAATTGTGTAAAGTATATCAGCCCCCGACTTCATCCAACTGATAAAATTATCCGCCGCCGTTGTTGCCACAATAGATGTACTACCCAGTTTCTTAGTGAACATTGTACCCATTGTGATAGTATAACCTCCTGCCCCGGATATGATCAGTTCAATACTTCCGGCATCACCATCAACAACACCTGTCAGATTAACCGTTGTACTGGCCGTAACGGTCACCTTGAAGCTCTTGTACAGTGTTCCATCCAAAGCCAAAGGGTTAGCGAAAGCTGGCGTTTGTACAGCATCAGCTGTAACATCCTTAAAGGTCAGGGCAAGTATAGTCTTCACCTGTGCCATGGTTTTCACCACCCAGGCAAGAGTAGAACTGGCAACCATAAAGGAATTTTCCGCTGCAGGAGTGGGTTTATCAACTATAGCGGCCCACGATGTCGCTCCCGTCATCTCTACCTCAATAGTCTGGTTGTATATTTCAACCTCAATATCGTATGCCATAGCTTTAAGTTCGTTTGGTTACCACATCCTCTACCTTAACATCAAAGCGCTCGGTTACAAGCTCAAGCTCTTTAATCTTTATATCTCCCTTGTAATTGCCTGTGGCCACATTACTGTTGGCAGCCGACAGATCCCATAGAGTAATCCCGTTAACTGCATCCGTGTGAACGGTAATATCCGTTTTAATCAGGGCTGCATCATCAGTACTGCTTTTATCCTCCCTGGTTTTCACAGTTATATATACCGTCTTGTCGGTCAGATCAAGAGCCACCTTCGGACTTACCCTGTTGTCCCATACCTTTATCGACTTCAGGTTCCGGACACCTTTTTGAATTTTTATCTCACCCATGTTCTTAAATTTTCTCCTTTGCTTTCACTTTTATATCTCTCAGCTTCTTTGCTAAATCCTTGTTGAATCGCCTGAGAGTTTTCCGCTCATCGTGCTCATTGATCCCCTGCTGAATATATAGCAGCTCGAAACTCTCGAAACGAAACTGCCTGAGCTCATTCTTCTGGGGATTATAAGCTACCATACCATTTGGCAGCCTCGCAATCGAATATTCCTTTTTTTCAGCATCCGAGAAATCAACCTTATTTACAAGCTTCTCCGCAAGATCCATCTCCGAGAGTGATCCCTGTACCGGAAGTATCGATTCAAAATGGATCCTGTCCAGTACCGATAAGTTTACTTTAATCAACATATCTTCTTCTTTTTTTTCAATAGTCTTTTTCATATGGTTAGTCCTTTAGCCTTGTTATTGCGAGTCGCGCAGCGACGAAGCAATCCTTATGCCTCGTCGCCGAACCTCGTCCTGTTACACCTCCTCAGTAGTAAGTTCCTTCACAAGCTCCTTTATCAGGATCTCTCTGTCAGTACCTGTTATCAATGGAACCGACACCCTTGTACCAGGTATCGTCCCTTCTTTTTCCTCTCTCATGTTGAGAGCCTGGAAAATCTGATTGCATTTCTGTAACTTATCCATGGCTACGATACTTTTTCAGCTGCTTTAATAAGGTACCCTGCCAAAACACCAAAGGCAAATGCAGCACCAATAGCAGCATAATACCACTTAGAAACTGTCTGCCATGCAATTTTCTTTGCAGCCAGATCAAGAACAAGACCTTTCCAGTCTTTTTCTTCAAATGCGACGATTTTTTTCATTTTTCTAAAGATTTAGTTAAACAATATGTTAATCAACGTTGCAATCAATTATAATCCTGTAACCATATCCGCTTGTATCCATCCCGGTACCTGGTGTCCAGATATCAAATGCTGATGAAATCTGAACAGAATATGCTGATTCATTCCATGGTTCATTCTCAACATAATAAGGTGATGTACTTTCAAGAGTTCCCTGCCATGTTCCCCCATCATCATAGTATCCCGACTCAACCTTAAATCTCAGGTCTAAGCTGTTATATGCCGCATCTCCCCAACCGCTGCCAAGTCCCGTATTTAACGAAAGTGCGTACATCGTCACGGTTCCGGCACTAAGATTTATCTGAATATTATTAACATCCCATCTACCTGAAGTAAATGTACCATCTCCATCTACCGTTGAATCGTTATAAGGACCATTCAGATAGAAATGATTTGCAGCTTTTACCCGCGCCTGGTGTGTCCAGCTCGGGAACTGATCCATTTCAAAAACCTTGTTTGCACCGGTATAATCAAAAGTGCCATCATCACAGAACCATATCTTGCAGGTGTATGTCTTGGTGGCCGTTATCCCGGTAATGGTAATCCTTGTTCCTGCCTGGCTGAAATCGATTATTGAATTACTATTTCCTCCACCACTTTCATCAATAGCATCGGCTATTGCAATCATCTTTGCTGCATCGGTTATCCAGCTCGCGCCATCCCATATTGAAAAATGAATATGAGTTGCCTGGTTAGCTATACCAGTAACATCATTATAAAGAAGCTCTCCTATATCGAGCACACAGCTTAAAACAAGATCAGCTCCCGACTGTAAGAATGTATAAGTATTGCTACCCCCCGAATTATAATGAGGGGTAGGAGCTGAATGATTATACCCTGCAAAATCATTGCCTTCTTCACCGTCTGCTGGCTCTGAATTAGTTAATTTCCCTCCCGAAACAGATCTTACCGTAGGCCCCCAGGCACTCCAAACATTAACTTCATCGCGCCTGCTTAATGCCCGTATAGCAGTATCCGAAACTCCAAGTACATTCTTAATCTTGGTTGTGTTGACATTGGTGCAATCAACATTACTGCCATTAACCGAATGATCACAAGTATTGGAGAACCTTGCATTAAGTTCCGTAGACGAAAAGTTCCTATAAGCAGCTCTGCTAATTGGCATTTTTAATGGCATTTAATTCCTGTTTCAACTCCTTAACTGCCTGCAGCAGCACCGGCACCAGCTGTACATAATCAACCGACTTATACTTGTCATAAATCTTATGTACCATTTCGGGCATAACAGGCTCCAGTTCCTGGGCCACCAAGCCATAGTTCCACCGGTCATCTTTGTTGTTATTAAGCTCCCTGGCCCTGTCATTCCACTGGAAGGTAACCGGGCGCATCCTGTCAATCTTATCGAGTGCTGAAAATGATTGTATATTTTGCTTCAGACGGGCATCGGAGGAGTAGTAGGCGGTGACTTCACCTGCAGCCTGTATGTTGGTATTTGTATAAACGGCTCCATTACCAACATATAAATAAGTTGAATAAAAGGATGCACCAAGATAAGCTCTTTGATATCCAATTAAATCTATGCCATCGGCTGTAGAATTGTAATTTATGAAATGGTTAACATCATTGCCAAAAACTAATTTTGTTGTAGAATGATAGCTTCCTACCGTTAATTGCGAAGTAGTATACATTCCATTGGCCTGTACTGATCCATACACAGTTAATCCTCCGGTTGATATTCCTACATTTCCAGCTTGTGTAATATTAAATACAGAAACAGTGTTATTTTGAAAATCATAAATGACAGTATTACCTGCAGGGGCAACATTTGTATAGAATGTAGTAACGTCTCCCTCTAATCGAATCCCTCTTGAGCCTGATTCAACTTTAACCCCTCCGTACCAGTGAATCATAAGACCATCAGCCCCAGATACAGCATAATGTCCTAAATAATAATTCGAAGCATCATTCTGCCCATATATTTTATATGTACTCCCGAATAATTCGCTATTGCCCTGTACCTGTAATGATCCTGTCATCACCGCATTCGTGAACATCGTCGCCTTGCTCTCATTGGTCACATTACCAAGACCAACCTGCGAAGCCGTAACCACATGCGGGTTATTGGTTAGTGAAGTATGTGAATATGCCGTATTCCAGTTACCCGAATTATTTGCTATCGATGCTCCCCATGAAGATCCTGTCGATAAAGCGATGCCCGATCCAGGATAAACCATACCTCCGCCTGCAGCTACCGCTAATACCCCGTCCGTTATCGAAAGCCCCGAGCCTACCTTAATGCCTCCCAGTACTGTGGCCGATGCAATAGGCATCCCCTCCCAAACACTGGCAGGCATCTGACCGCTGTCCGTAAAAGCCTGAACTTCGTAATCGCAACCTATTGGGAGTTTTACCCTCAAATATTCATCAGCCTCGCCCGGATTAACAACTTCAAAATAAGTGGCAAGAAGATCACCGGCTGAAGTGACTCCACTCTCAGAATTTGTACCCTGGGTCAGTTCATTAATATCACCTGTCTGTCCATCTCTCCTTTTTTTAATTAAGGATCTGGTGGTTATGTTAACAGTACCGCTCATTCCACCGCAATTGTTAAATCCTCGAGTCTTATCTCTTCCCAGGTACCACTTATGGTTCTGTTAAAATCACTGTACTGCCCTCCAGTGAACATAAGTTTTTTGGATCCGCACTGGGGCTGATCTGTGTCCTGAACCGTGTGTAGAAAATTTGGGCCCCCGTTGACATCCATAAGCGCACCGGCCTCCATAGTACCCGATAGTACAATATTGCTCTCCTGGTATTGGCTTATTATAGACCTTAAAAGCAAATGAGGTAAAATATAATCAGATGTATCACCTGTTTTTCTCCAGCCTGTGGTGAAATTCCCGTTATTATCTCTCACAGCTCCTCTGTCGGATATGTTCCTGGCATCTGAATGAAACAGCGTTATTTCAGGAGCCTCGTTCTGGAAGTCAACATTAAGAACTCCCTTATATTCTCCATCTTCTTCACTCACCTCATCTGCCTTGTTTACATTTGATACAATACCCCCTTCTGTATTATCAGCATTTGTCAATATACTTACCTTGGCATTTCTTATTCTCTTGGCCAGTATACCATCAGTCGAGTCTAATTCTGTTGTGCCAAATCCTTCATATACCACCGGGGTTTTAACTGATAAATAAACATTACCTCCCGGTATATTCCATGGTATTGCCTGTTTAATGTGGAGCCATTTATCACATATCGATTCCGAGTAATTAGAGGTCCTCTTCTGTGCATACAGATCGTCACCCGATCCTGTGGTCCAGGAGTAAAAACCTGTACCAAGGTCCTTCACTGGTCCTTTAGAATTAATCTGGACTGTAAAAGGCACTTTCAGACTCCTTGCCATCACACTAACATCTTCACTATTCTCTCCATTTGCCTTTGAATGGATATATACATCACATTCAAACAAAAGGAACTGATCAGATTTTTGCCCGACAATTATATCACCAGGTATAATTGCCAATATGCCTGTCAGGTCAAATTGCTGCTGCAGATATAATTCCTCTTCACCGGGCCCATATATACCTTCGTCATCAACTGCCCATCGTAATCTGTGTCCTGCAAAATTTGACCCGTAAGTAAGTGTCATCCCCTCAACTGCCGTGATACCCGTAAGCCTTTCTATTCCACTCGCGGTGGGGGTCCACGTCTCAGCACCCGTCCATTTATCCCTGTCCGAAAAGTCTAACTCTTCAACAGCTCCACCCTGGGGCATATAAGGAGAATAACGTATCTTCTGTTTGCTGAATCCACTCTTTATATTTAGTACCTGGTCCTCATTATCCCAGTTGATATCCCCGTTACTTATATCAAAATTATTGCTCACTGCCACAGTGTCAACATAGGCGTATGTAGTTCCATTGAACCTCTTGGCGCTGAAGCTGGTATCAGCCAGCATCTGTGGTTCATATATAAATATCGACCCCGACTCCTGCCTTATCTGCAGACCCTTTGGCTTTAGTAGTTCCTCCAGTACTGCCCTGTGAGTCATCGGCTCATCCTGCTCATCATAATAATTGTTCTGGTCAACCTCAAGGTTGTGCCATATTGTTTCATCAGCTGCAGGCGTAACGCCGGTACATGAGAGCTTTGATGCAAAATATATATACTGGTAAGGCAGACCGGTCCTGGCTAGGATCCTGGTCAGCACCGTCCACATTGTTTCCAGGGTAACATATTTATCAGTGCCGTTTAAGTACTTGAACCGGCTTAGTGCGTTAAATCCGTCGTTGCAGTTAATAGTTACCGGGTAATTGGTTAGTCTGCTGTAAGGCTCGCTGTACTGTTCAGCGTTAATGTAACCGAGCCACCAGGGATTAGCCTGGTTATTCTTGAAGATTTTAATCATTCGCTTAACCGGATCCAGCGTATATAAACCCAGAAACTGGCCGTTTGTCACCGATAGTACTTTTATGGTTGCCCCTTTGCCAACAACAGGTATAAATATGGTCGGATTCATCGGGGCAACATCTACCGTCAAAGGATCGTCGGCTGCCTCACATTCAACCACGCTGCTCACATAACCCTCCTCCCAGATCTCGATCTTCGAATCAATATCCGCGTTATCCTTCCACTCTATCTTATGTGACTGTCCGTATGCCACTGGTTACCTGTAATTATCTGTCTTTCTCTGCTGGTACTCAAAATATCCTATCAGCCCGCCTCCTTCAACCGTCAGCCTCATTCTTTGCGGTACCGCCTGCTGCGATCCTATAATATCTCTAAGCTTGCTAAGGGGCGATATCACCTCCGGATCCTGCCTTGCACCCGGGTACTCACCCACCTGCGCGAATGTAGGTCCGTAAGCCAGTCCTCCTGCAGCCATCTTTGGAGCTGCAAAACCCAGGAAAGCCTTGAGTCCTCCTGTCACCAGCGAGGCACCCGGAAATAACAGTTTTAACAGCCCGAAAATGGCTGTTTGCGCCATAAGCTGAATTGCCATTTGCTTCACCTGGTTGACAATCGACATTGCCAGTCCTCTGAATCCATCATCAATCCCGGTAAACATATTGGTAAAAGATGTCGAAAGGGTATTTACAAGAATATCCTCACTGGTCAGCTCCTCATTAACCTTTGTCATAAGATCAATCTGCTCCCTGGTGTAGCCGTTATACGCTATGAGATTATTGATGCCCCCCGGGAGGATTAAGCTCTTCGCAAAAAAGCCACTCCCTTTTTTAGTCTGATCAACGTCAGAATATCCGGCTTTTTCAGCTCCGCCTGCTTTAGCTGTGCCGAGCTTGTATCCCAGCGAACTATAGTTGATCTTATCTTTTAAGGTTTCAATAAGGCTTTTAGTTGCCTTTTCTTCCTGTTGTAACAGCATTGAAGTTTCCCTCACAGCATTATTATAGGTTCTCTGCGACTCAAACCTTACCTGGTCAACATTCTTATAAGCTGCAAAAAGCTTTGGAAGAACATCTGCCTCGCCTGTTCTCATCAGATCGAGGTACTCTTTATAGGCTTCGACCGATGCTCTCGAAAAACCCGTCCTCCCCATTACAACCTCTACTGTACCTTTCTTATTCCTCCATCCCAGCTGATCTTCAGCAAGCTTAAACATTTCGCTCATTTTAGTAGCCTGCTCGCCTGTCAAACTGTCAATAAATTCATACAGCTGAATAGCCTGTTCAGTCGACATTTTATTGATTCTTTCCCAATTCTCTTTCTCAATAATAAATCTTTTTTGAGCCAGAGTCTGGGTCCTGTTCATTATATCCTCTTCGATCTTATTGCGTTGTTCTGCAAAATTGCGTCTTGTGGCAAGCTCGAGGGTCTTATTTTTTATTGTCTCCTGGAGTTCGGCGCTTTCTGCTTTTTTCTTTGCAATAACATAATCACCGTAAGCGCTTATGTCTTTCAGCTCATCCATAGCTGCAGCAAAGTCCTTCCCTCTCAGATATCCCTCCTTGAGATTTTCCAGAAAATTTGAAAAATCAGTAGTTACAATAGCCCTTTGAAATTCAAAAACAGCCGACTTCGCACCGCTTATAACCTCTTCAAATTTATCCCCGGGTCCCTCAACTGCCTCAATTGAACTTTTCAAAAAAGCAACTGTACCACCTACTGCAGCAAGAACACCCATGGCTTTCCCTGCCATTGCCGAAACATTCTGAAACGATCCTGCCAGCTCCGAGTTTTTCCCGGTAGCCTCCCTGGTCTTTTCGGCAATATTATCAACCGCTCCGCCGGCCTTGTTGATATTTACCTCAAAGTTCTTAGCGTTTGCTACTATCTCTATCGCCAGTTTGTAAGCGCTTTCCATATTTCTTTGTTGCTGCTTCGAATTTCTCCCTATTACTTATCGGCACCGATTCCGGCACTGCCTCCCTGGGATCCCACGAAAATTGTTCTATATCGAAAACATTAATCTTTTTTTTATCGGGCGGACACAAGGTTTTAAATATCATCCATCTTGCTCTGTTCCATTCATCCTGCCGCCTTACAGTCTCTCTCTCTATCCACTTCTCATGGATCTCCATAAACTCAGAAGGGGATATGTCAAGAAAATCATCCAGGCACATCCCCAACTGTCCAATGGCTATCGCCTGGCATTCGCTTATGGTCAGCTTTTTTTTTGCTCGTCCTCCTGGGCACTGAGCCCTGCGCCCTGAGCTTCTTTCTTAAACCCCTCCAGCGCCCCTTCATTATCATCGAGCCAGTCAATAAATTCCTCTACCGTCAGCTCGAATTCCACTCCCTGTTTTTTGGCCTGTGTTTTAACAATAACATACATCAGGTTGGTTGTGTCAGTGTATGTCTCCAGCTGGTCGGCAGGCTTCCCGAAAAGCCTCTCATATTCTCTTAAAGCCCTATGCGAGCTCTTGTACTCGATCCTGTTCCCGTTAAAATTTACTATCTGCATATTCAGGTTGGTTTATTTTTACAATGCTGTTTCTATACTCAGGGTCCCGTTCAGATCAAAGGCGCAGGTATAACTGCCATCCTCGTTCACCGACATGTTCATGCTATTATTGCTTACCAGTACTGTCGCCTGCAGGAACCAATCTCCGGTATCCTCCCTTACTCCCCAGGTTGAGCTTTCATGACCGGCAAGCTTCATTATAAGTGAGGTCCCCGCCAGTTGAGCTGTCAGCAGATCCTTAAGGCTGTACCCGTCATACATCACCAGGGCTTTCACATTCACTGATGCATCTATCCCGGTAAGCTTCCGTGTTGGGAACTTGCCGGTATCCTTGGTCCGTCGGACTATTTCTTCCGATTTTATATCAATGTCGTGGCTCGAGGCATGTCCGACAGCGGTCCACACTACTACCGGATCATCATCTGTCTGAATGTATAAAAGAGCATCAGATCCGTGGTATATTCCTGCGTTCATAATTTTTGATTATTAGGTTTCAGTTGATATTGCAAGTGTTCCACTCAGGTCAAACGAGCATGTATAGCTTCCGTCTTCATTCACCGACATGTTCATGCTATTATTGCTCACCAGGGCCGGCATTGTAATGTACCAGTCGCCTACTGCCTTGGGCACTCCCCAGGTAGCGCTGCTATGGCCCCTCAGCGTAAGAGTAAGAGCTGTGCCTGCGAGTTGGGCCGTAAGCAGATCCTTAAAGCTGTATCCGTCATACAGAACAAGTGCCTTCACGTTACAACTGGCGTCTATGCCCACCAGCTTCCGTGTCGGAAACTTCCCTGTATCCTTGGTTCTGCGGACAATAAGCTCTGATTTCACATCCAGATCATGACTGGTTGCATGTCCGACTGCTGTTCCTCCTACATAAAGCAACGCGTCTGAACCATGATAAATACCCGTATTTGCCATATTATTTGGTGTTAAGTTTTGTTAATACATCCCGGTTAATAACATTCTTGTCCTGGCTCCCTTGCGAGCTGCCGAACAGGAAATCAACTATAGTATTGAGCTTGGCGCTCAGTCCTCCCCAAAGCGACGATATGAAAGCCACAACCCACTCCGGCACATCAATAACTCCGGCTTTAACATACACCCATAGTCCCCATACCAGGAGCGATGTAAGTAGTATGTAAGCAATCAGGAACACTATGGCGAACACTTTCTGCAGCCAGTTGTCGGTCATATACATCTGCCTGGCGTTTTTAACATCATCTATGTATATGCTAAGCGCCTTAAGCCTGAGCTCCTCCTTTTCCTCTTTCGAGGTTGTAAGGCCGTCAATCCCCTCCAGCACATCCTTCACAACACTATTGCCCTGGCCCGATCCTCCTCCGAATATCTTTGCTAAGAATCCCTGTAATATCATTTTACTGTACAATTACGGCAACCTGCCTGTTTATGTTCAATTTCTCTTATCCTCTCTGAGTAATCATGCATGCGTTTATCGTGCGATTCATAGTAGCGATCCAGGCGCGCTATGTCCTTCTCAAAACCAACATTCTTATTGCCTACAACCTCAAGCTTTGCCATCATCTCTGCAATCTTTTCATTCACTCCTTTGATCCACAGCCTGAAGCTCCACCAAAGTACCACGGCCATTACACCTACTACACCGCTCAATACCCATATAGCTACATCCGGATGTTCATTCATAACCTGATGTATTTGGCTTTTCCCTTCTTCACGTACTTACGGTATACCTGCATTCTGTTGGCGTTGGCCCTGAAGCTTACATGTACCCAATCCGGTTCGTCATCGTTTCCCTCTTCCCATATCAGTTGGTCGAATATCACGTTGTCCCTCAGGTACTCGAATACCTGCCGGTTGCTTATCATCCCGTACACCTGGGCATCTATGTCCATGGCCTCACCCTTCATGTGCTGACTATCCTTCGATCCCTTCAGGGCTGCATTCACCTGAGGGGAACGGTAAAAGCTGCTGACCCATATAGCGGTCTTCCAGAATCTCCTTAAAGGCTCAAATAACTTCCGGGCAGTTACCTTCATCACCTCGAGGATCTCGTCCGGGGGATCATTTTTCACACCCAGCTTCTCAGCCGTTTCACTCTCTGTTGCCTCCTGGTAGCTGATATGATCACTGATCATCATCCCCGTATCTCTCTCAGGGATCTCAGCCCCCCCTTGTGGGGATTGGGTGGTGTTTTTATCGTCAAGCTCAGCCATAACTTTTGTCTTTTTGGGGTGGGGTGGGGTGGTAAAAAAGCCCGGGGCTTCAAAGCACTCCGGGCTTTCCCTTACCCTAAACCTAACCTGAATGAAAAATTATCTTAAGTTGCCGGAGCATCTTCTAACAGGGCCACAACACCCTTGCTGTCACTCCTGCGTATCCTACCCCCCATTCTTAACAGGAAGCTGTATATGTCGCCGTAATAAGTCGGATCCTTCATCCTTTCAAAGAACTCATTCATCCCTAAAGCGCGCTCCAGGGCGTTCTTCTGCCAGAATAAGCTTGCTGCAAAGTCGGTGGCTGCGCCTGCGTCATCCGGATCCTTGGGTGCCAGGGCAGCATCGTACACCATTACTGAGCTTCTCTTCATCACCTTAAATCCGTAGAGCTCTCCAACTATTCCCTTGGTAGGATCTACTATCTTACTGAAATCCCGGTAAGTTGTTTCACTGAAGCTGTCAAGCAGCTGATCGTACATATCGGCATCCAACAGGGCAAACCTGTCCTCTCCCGGTATGTTCCACTTATCGAATGTCTTCTGAATTATCTTAAAATCATTCGACAATATCTTCTTCCTCTCGCCCGTGGCGTCAGGTGCATGTGCGGCCACATCCGCACCGGTGGTCCTTAACTTACTCCCCGATACCGTCGGGGCCCAGTTCCTGAGCATCCATTCAGCCACGGTCTCCCTCAGGCTTGCCTCGCTTTCTGCCAGCACGCTCTCGCGTTTATCATAACTCAGTTCATAATTATCGGCATTAGGTATCAGTACCGGATCTGTAGTGTACTCGTCAAGTGCGTAAGTCACATCAGTATCGGTTCTTTTTACAACGGTTGCCGGTAAGCTTGTTCTGTTTTTAGCGGTGGCCGGAGCAGCTGCTGCCTGCGGAATATGAACTACCTTGCCTGCCAATACATACTGATCGGCATTGAAAGCAAAGTTCAGAAACTCATTATTTTTGAACAGGTTCCCTATAATATGGTTCACCCATATCTCTTTCTGCACCGCCATCGGCAGTACACCCGCCATATTCATCGGAATAAGGCTCACCCCTGCAAGTATTCCTATCGGTACCCCTGGATCTATATTAAGGCCGAAACCTATTGCCGATCCGGCAAATACAGCCATAAAAAGGCTGAGCATAATTGTCGAGAAAAATTTCAAAGCTTTCATCGTTTTTTTAAGTATTTGTTAATCGTTTAATCGTTATTTAAGTCCCCCCTTGGGGGGATTTAGGGGGTTAGTCAATCTGCATTGTCCCCACATGAATAAATGCTGTCCCGTTATAAATAAATTGCAGGTACTTACTCTTGTTTATGGTTCCTGTGGCAGTAGTCCCAATAAATCCTGTCTTGGGTATAAAGCTTCTTGCTACTGCCCCCGATTTACAAAGAAGTAAAAGCTGTGCCCCGGCCGTAATCTGTGCATCTATTGTCAGGTAGAAATAAGTATTTGCATCCAGGGTGTCTGTAGTACTGTAAACAGTAAACTGCTGTTCCACGGTTAGTGTCAGCGTATCGTTAGTTGTGCTGTAAGTTGTCACCTCACTGAATGGGAAGAGTACCTCATTCTTGGTTGCCGTTGCCCCGTCCGGAGCAATAAAATTGAACGAAGTATTGTCGGTGTTGTTGATCCACTGAGCCTGCAGCGATGCGCTCAGCGCAATCAGCAGGGCTATAAGAACAATTGATTTTTTCATGATTTTTTAAATTTTCGTTTCTTTATTGTCATTGCGAGCGAAGCGAAGCAATCCCTCACGCCTGACACCTGTTACTCCTGGTATTCCTTCCCGAATTTCTCCTTATAGAGATCCTTAAATGCACTGATGTCAGCAAGCTTGAGCTCATTGAGCTGTCCCGATCTGTCAAGCTCATCCCAGTTTTTACCTTCGAACTTGACTTTCTTTCCCTGGTTGCCGGTACCATCAACAAGTTTGGTCATAACAGGCATGCCGTCTATGATCTTCTTTGTATTCTCAAAATCCTTCTCTGCAAGTGCAACATAATCTGCCCTGCTTTTTTCGAGGATCTTGCGGTCAGTTACTGCCCCATCGATCAGGGTTTTGATCTTGATCTTCTGGTCGGCCTCTGTAGAGCTCTTTAGCTGAACAACCTCACCTTCGAGCCTGATCTTGTCAGCCTCCAGGGTGGTTACCTTTTCACTCAGCTTTACAATGGCCTGATATACGTCTGCCTCATTGGCATCATCGGCCAGTTTCAAATACCCGATTACTTTTTTCATTTCGTTTTTGTTTGTGTCATTTTGGTTGATCAATGGAATTGCACATCCTGCGGCATCGCTTAGTGTTATCATCTGCCCGGCTTCATCATAAAGCCTGAGCGAATTCAGGTTCCCTCCCAGGTCAACAATGCTCGCCTCTTTAGCAAGGCACTTAATAACAGTTGGTCTGGTCTGTCCCTCTTTCAGATGGATCTTGTCGGCGCTCATGGTCCATGGTTTGCCCACTCCGAGCGAAGCCATGTTTATGAACCCGCCCTCTACCTTATCAGAAATGCTCTTGGCAAAAGGATCATTAAGGTCAAAATTGGCATCGGCAAGTATCTTCCCGTCTTCAAGCCTTATGTTTTCCCATTTCCCTATTGGCAGAATCATATCCTTCCCTGTGTTGCCTTCATCACCGGGCCTGATATGCATAAAAAACATCATCGGATTTTTTCTGAGCTGTGCCAGGTTTATCCCTTCTGTCTTTATCCAGAATCCGAAAGTATTCACCGATTCGTCGTGCAGAATAAACGTTTTTGCCATTTTCGCTCTGTGTGCGTTATTATAATTTCATGACAAAAATCTCAATGAAAATTAACCCCTGCAAATTGTATTTGCATCATGTGTAAGTAACTGCGCCATCATGGTTGCTTAACTACCTATCATAAAAACTCAATTTCAATTAACCCATCTTAAAACTGAAATTTGCCTTAAAATATAGCTTATGAACCGGGCAGCCGAGCGTAAAAAAGAATTTGCAAAGACCCTCTTCCTGCGCACCAGCAAGAGCCAGAAGGAAATTGCCGAAACTGTCAACATCTCCGAAAAAACCCTGTCGAAGTGGAAGACCTCCGAAAACTGGGACCGTCTTAAATCAAGCATTATCATCACAAAAGATGAACAACTGCGCCGCATCTACCAGCAAATAGCAGAGCTCAACCAGGTGGTTGAGAAGCGCCCTGAAGGGGAAAGATATGCCGATAGCGGCGAAGCCGACACTCTTTCAAAACTGGCAGCCACTGCAAGAAACCTCGAAAGCAATCTTAGTGTTGCAGATATCATCGATGTGTTTATGGACTTTACCGACTGGCTCCGCGAGGTCGATATTACGGCAGCTAAGAAGGTAACCGAATGGGAAGATGCATATATAAAACACCGCATGAATGGCTAAGCTGCGCGATCGCGATAAGTTCAAGGAATGGGCGCTGTTTCGCGAAAACCTTCGCCGGGCCACTCCTATACCCAGGGAAACAGAAGCCGAAAAACGCACCAGGATAAACCGTCTCGAGGCCGATCCTCCCGAATGGTTCCGCTTTTACTTTCCCAACTACTGCAGTCACCCCTTCGCCAAGTTCCAGAAGAAGTCAATAAACTGGGTTCTTGAGCACGAAACAACCTATGCTGTCGATGCCTGGGCGCGCGAACATGCGAAAACTGCAATCAGTATGATGGTGAAAATATACTGTCTTATGACTGGCCGTATATTCAATATCCTTTTCATAAGCAAAAGTTTCGATAATGCTGTCGATCTCCTTACTCCCCTGCTCATCAACCTCGAGGATAATGAACGCCTTATAAACGACTATGGTTTTCAGAAGAGCTTCGGAAGCTGGGATTATACAAAGGGCAGGTGGGTACTTAATAATAAATGTTCTATTCGTGCCATTGGTACCGGGCAAAGTCCGCGTGGTACCCGTAATGAAGAGAAACGTCCCGATTGGCTCGAGTTCGACGATGCCGACGACGATGAAGTATGCATGAATCCGGCACGTCTGAATAAAGTATGGAAATGGATCGAGAGGGCTGCCATTCCTGCAATGTCGCTCGATCATTCAAAACGCATCCTCTTCAAGGGCAACATTATTGCAAAAGATTCTATAATCACCAGGGCAATTGAGAAAGCCGATTTCAGCCAGACAATTAACATAGTGAATAAAAGAGGAGAGATCTCATGGAAGGAACGGTTTACTCTGAAAGACATTAACTGGATGCTCTCAAAAGTCTCCTATGCATCAGGACAGAGCGAATATTTCAACAATCCTGTTACAGAGGGAACGGTCTTTAAAGATATCACCTGGGGAAAAGTACCTCCATTATCCGTGTTTAAGTTTCTTATTGCCTATGGCGATCCAGCTCCGTCGAACAAAGAGGCAAAAGGGAAAAGCGGCGCCTGCTATAAAACAATTGTCCTGGTAGGGGGGAAAGACGATAAGTTCTACATCATCACATGTTATCTCGAGCATGTTGTTAACCTTTCTTTCGTAGGCTGGTATTACGATCTTAAGGAATATGTAAAAGAGAAGACGCAGGTTTACAATTATATCGAAAATAACTCCCTTCAGGATCCCTTTTATGAACAGGTATTTATTCCGCTCTTTTCACAGCTTGCCAGGGAGAAGAAGCATTCAATAAATATTTTCCCGGATGAACGTAAGAAACCCGATAAATTCGCACGTATCGAAGGCAATCTCGAACCACTGAACCGTCTTGGGAAACTCATCTTTAATGAAGAAGAAATAAAGAATCCTCATATGGTGCGACTCAAAGAACAGTTTGAAGCAGTCGAACCAACTCTGTCGACCCTCGTCGACGGTCCCGATGCTGTCGAAGGCGCCATCTGGATCATTAATACAAAAGTGAGGGCATCCGTGCCCCCGTATGTTGTTCCCAGGCATCAAAATAATAAACGTTACTGATATGTCATTCTTAACCACAAACGATCTGCTTACGGCTATCTATCCCGAACAGCTCGATGCAATCACCCGCGAAGACGATACCTTCCCCCAGTTTGCCCTCGATGCAGCAGAGGAAGAAATGAAAGGATTCCTTTCTCCTAAATACTTAGTAAGTACAATCTTTGCGAAGACAGGAACGGAGCGCAATAAGCTCGTTGTTCTCCTTTGCCGCGATATGGCCGTCTGGCATCTGATCAACCTCAGCAACCCGGGTATCGATTTCGAAAGCAAGAAAGCCCGTTATGAACGTGCGGTCCGCTGGTGCGAACAGATCCAGTCCGGTAAGGTAAATCCTCCCGATCTCGAGCTTAATGACGATGATGTTACAAATAACGAGATCCTCATGTCAAGTAACGACAAACGCACTAATCACTACTAACAATATCAAAGGGACCTCCCATGAAGACACAAGTCAATCAAAAATCAAAGAAAAACAGCCAGCCTGTAATTCAGAATATTGTTGTTAAACCCATACAGCGTACAACTCAGGATATTGGCACCTGGCGCCTTGCCATGCGGTCAGCTGAATCTGATATCCCCCGGAGGATCCTTTTATATGATCTCTATGAAGATCTGCTTCTCGATGGTCACCTTGGATCCATTATTGATAAGCGGATAATGTCAGTTACAAACTCACCCCTTATATTTACTGCAAATAAAAAGATCATCGACCAGGTAAACGAGCTGCAGGAAAAGGGATGGTTCGAAACAGCTCTCACCGAGCTTATGAATGCCAAGTTCTGGGGTCATACCCTCCTCGAATTCTCTTATGACGATAATGGTAATTTTACATGCGAGCTTGTCCCCCGTAAAAACGTCGAACATAAAGCCGGCCTGGTTCTTTCGCAGCAGTCCGACACAACCGGTATCGCCTACCGCAACGATAAGGCCCGGGCTCCCTGGCTCCTCGAGTCAGGTACCTGGAAACAGCATGGCCTTTTGCTCTCCACTGCACAATATGTAATATATAAGCGCGGTAATTTTGGCGACTGGGCACAATATGCCGAAATTTTCGGTATGCCCTGGAAAGTCGGCAAATACAATGCCTACGATGAAAAGTCGCGGCAGCAGCTCGAGGCCGCTCTTAGTGCAGCCGGAGGGGCCGCCAATATAATAATACCTGAAGGCACTGAGCTCGATCTCAAATATGCCACCTCTGCAGGCGACGGATCACTTTATGATAAGCTCAAAAATGCCTGTAACGAGGCAATGTCAGTAAGGATACTTGGCAATACCATGACTACCCTCGACACTCCCGGATCAGGGTACGCTCAAGGGAAAATCCATTCTGCAGTTGAGCAGGAGATGCATATGAGCGATCGCCGCTACATTACCCGCATCCTTAACGACAAGCTCAATCCTATGCTTGCCCTTCATGGCCTCCCTGTCGGCGAAGGCAAGTGGAGCTACAAGGAAGAGGATAATATTGACGCCAAGGGTAAGAAGATAATAATCGACATGCAGGTGGCTCAGCGGGTACCTGTCGACGACGACTATTTTTATGAAACATACGGCATACCAAAACCGGCCAACTACAACGAGCTTAAGGCCGCTAAAGATGCCGCCGTTCAGGCAGCAGCTGCAGCCCTCTCCGGTTCCGATCCGGGAGCCGATCCCGATACGGAGAAGGATCCTGATACCACAAAATTATCAGCACCCTTCAGCCCTAAGCCCTCCGCCCTCCGCCGTTCCTTTTTTAGCCAGCTGTTCAGTTTTTTTCGCTAAGGCCTGACCCTGCTCAGGCCATGTCAGATGGTATTAACAAGCTTTACTTTGGAGTAGGGATTACTCCCCCTTCAGGGGGAGATGCCCGCAGGGCAGAGGGGGTTATTCTTCTTTCCGATCCCCCCTCAGGTCTCGACTCCTGGCAAACAAAACTAACAAAAGTCCTCGATCGTCTTCAGTCCGGCGAACTTAAACCCGACGATCTCGATCGCGATCTCTTCGACCTTACACTAAACGATCTTAAAAAAGGATTTAATAGCAGCTTTCAGGCTCCTCAGAACATCAGTTTTGATACCCCCGACTATAATTTCGTCGACCAGGTAAACAAAAACCTCTATCGTTTTGCAGGTGCAAAGTCATACCAGCAGCTCTCTGATATGAGCAAGATGCTTATTGGCGACGATGGTAAAGTAATCGACTTTAAAACTTTCCGTGCCAATATTGACGAGTACCGGGCCACAGCCCTGGGCCTCGATGAACAATATAACAGCAACTGGCTTTATACCGAATATAACAATGCCGTCAATAGTGGTCTGGCAGCAAAACGCTGGAAAGAATTTGAAGATACAGCCGACATCTTCCCTAACCTCGAGTACCGTACTGCAGGCGACAGCCAGGTAAGGGAATCGCATAAGGAATTAAATGGCATAATAAAGCCAATTAATGATCCTTTCTGGGATACATATTATCCACCCAACGGCTGGGGCTGCCGCTGTCGTGCAAGACCAACCGATGCAGCACCCACGAGCGCCTCCCTTGTGGGATCCGGGGAGTTGCCAGAGATCCCCGAGCTCTTCGATAATAACGTCGGCAAGTCAGGCATGATCTATAATGAGTCCCACCCTTACTTCACCTCCAAAGGCATCAGTAAAAGCAAAACCTTTGCCACGGTCCGTAAGTTCGAAGGTGACGATCATTACCAGGCACAGATCCCGAAATACAAAGAACTACAAAAGAAGTATCAGACAATATCTGTACTTAATGATGCCGGCGGATCCATACACCAGGAGCCCGGGTTTGTTCCCCTCGGATCAGATCTCCGAATTGCCCGCGAACTTTCAAAGCTTGGCAGCCAGGTTGTCCTGCTCCGCCAGGATAAAGTTCAGGCTACAGCCCTTTTACAGGGTATCAAAACAAACTTCACAGAGGCTGCTGCAGCTGCTGATATCAGTAAGGCTGTTGCGGCAGGGCTCCCGGTTGCCGGTACATTCACTGTCGACCTGGCTGCAGGTGTCAGCCGTCAGGCAATTATCAGTTCTCTCTCCGGGTACCTTACCGATCCACGCTTTAAGTCTGTTATTTTCCTGAAGTCCGGAAACAGATGCGTGCTCACCCGTAAGGATCTGACCTTAAAAAACTATGAACCTCTTAAGGCAATAGGCTTATGAACATCCGTAACGGGCGCGAGCTTTCGCAGCGCATAATGGCCGACATGAACAGAACCCTGGCTTCTTCTCCCAGGGCCATAGCCCGTATTGCCATTAACTTTATGGAGGAGAACTTCGAAAAAGGAGGCTTTCAGAAAGATGAGAATAATATTGATAAATGGGCTCCACGTAAAAACGATGACGGACCCGGAAGGGGAGTACTGATAGGTAAACAATCCGGCAGGCTTCAGAAATCAGGCACAGTCTTCCGTGCCGATCAGGGTGCTGTAATTGTGGGAGTACCTGAAAATATTGCCGAGTATGGCCGTATTCATAACGAAGGAGGAACGCTTCATCCGAAGGTCACTGATAAGATGCGTAAGTTTGCCTGGTTCAAGTATAAGGAGTCCGGCGGAAAGAAGGAATTCTGGAAGCATCTTGCCCTCACTAAAAAGAAGCGCCTCACAATTAAGATGCCGAAACGCCAGTTCCTGGGTAATTCCCGGGCTCTCTCCGGGCGTATTGTAGTCTTCTTCAATAATGCATTTACAAAATCACTTAAAGGATCATTTACCATAAAACAATAAAACCATGGATGTACTATTTAAGGCAGCTCACGATAAGCTCACAAAAGTAACCGGCATACGCTGGGTCGACGAAGATTATGGCCAGCTCGAGGTTTATGAGAATCCCCCTGTCGCCTTCCCGTGCGCGCTTATAAGCGTGCAGGTACCCGAGTGGATCCCCATTAAGGAACCTTCCGTTCAGCCCGGCAAGGCACAGGTAATCATAAAGCTCGGCTTCGATACCAGGCACAATACGGGTAATGCACCTGCAACTCAGATCGAACGTGCCTTCGCACACTTCACTATTGTCAAAGCTGTCACCTTCGCCCTGCGCGGAATGACCGGCGACACCTTTCGTGGCCTCGAGCGCGTTTCAACAATCAAAACCATTAATGAAGTGGGAGTGAAGATCTACACCGTAACCTTCGCCTGCTCCATGGCCGAAGCAATCACCGATCCCGATTCTTAGATCCCGAAACATGATCACTAACCCCAGGCTTTGGCCAGGGGTTAGTTACCTATCAAAATATACACCCTTGCTTAACGTCGACTCATATCCTTCGGTTTTGCCGTTGAAGTTTATATCAATCGACAACTTAACTTCATAGCTAGATATCGATACCAGAAAATAACCTGCATCCTTCTTGTTAAACTCAGCCATGAAAACAATATCGTTAAACGGAACTGAATATGGCCAGTCCGCACCAACCTTCTTCTTGTAAGTGTCCTCAAAAAATGTATAGTTGTTAAGCCCTTTTATCAGATTATACACGACATTGTACTGATCCCTTAATCCTTGGTCTTCAACTCCCTTCCAGGTAGTCTCTCCCATGTAAAAGATCGACTTAAGCTTCCCATTGTACAGGCTGATATCCATACTGTAGTCCTGTTCCCCGATTCTTGTGTGCACGTAATTCATCGGATCTTTCTTATCGGCATAAAATAGCTTTGGATTCTTTTTTATATGACCCCGCAGTTGAGTTTCAGACATCCCCATAAATAGTCCTCCGGGCAGCCAAGTAGTATCCGGAGCCTCAATCTCCTCCGGTATCTGGAAGCTTGAGATCGGTCGCCTCTCATTACACCCATTTAATAAGATGAGCACAAGTAAGGTAAAAACTAAATTCATTGCTGTTCTTTTCATAGTTAGATTTGTATTGCACATTAAAGTTAAACAATATTTACAAACGACATATCACATTTTAAAAAAGGACCCGGAAAGAACGCCGGGTCCCACGCAATTAATGTTTCTCCTGGTTAGCGGAGACAGCCATATCCGGCTGCTTGTGAGAAAAATTTATACTATATTAACCCGCCTCTCTTCATCTTGCCGAAAAGGCCCAGGCGCAGTTCGCTGTCATCAATCCTCAGCAACTGTTCAACAGTTTCAGTATCCAATTTGGCATCTCTCGATAGTATATTCCGGCATGCAAGTTCTATACCATGAAGATTTTCGGTACTTACCAGCCAGGGGCGGCTTTTTATAAGACTTAGAGTGGCGGCGCTTATGCCGATCCGCGAAGCCAGCTGATTTGCCGAACCGCAGGCACGTATGGCACTATCGATTATTTCGACCGACTCGTTAAACTCAGGGCGTTTCACATACCGTTCTTCAAGCTTTTTCGACTGCAGGGCAAAATCAGATGATTTAGGCTCAGTAATAATAACTTGTTTTGTTAGCAGTTTTAATAGTAAAGTGTCAACAGCAATACTGAATTCCGGGCTAAGCCATTGTGCAAACCTCAAGGCGATCCTGTAGTCAGTACACCAGATACCCTGAAACTTAATATTGCCACCTTTTTTAACTATCAGTAAATCAGTCGAAGCTCTTTTAAGAGCTTCGGAAAGAACTCGAAGATAATCTTGAGCTGGTGTTATTCTTACCCAATTACTTGGCCTTTTTGATTCTCCAAAAGGCTTGCTCATTTGTGAAAGATTAACTTTAACATTATCTCTTATATGCTCAATTGCAAACCTGCTTTGCAATGCTTCTACAAATTCAATCTGTGTGTTCATGATTTCTGTTGGTTTTTAAGTTTTTCAACATCCTTAATTAAAGTACGTAATACCGTATAGGTATAAATTGCGTTGTCTTTATACTCACCGCCAGGCAGATCATCCTGGTTAACGAAAGTGAGAAAGAGTTCGTGGAGGCTCTCCTCAAACATGCTCATGGGCGCATGTGAGATAAGTTCTTTGATGATTGATTCAGCCGTTAGCGGCCTGTCGGGGCATTGCCCGCACTTGTCCATTGAGTCTTGCATAATAAATGGAATTTAGTTAAACAAAGGGGGAAGGTCACTGCAAGACTCATCAAGGTGAAACCCTGAAAGGACTGGGGGACTTGCACCCTTATGCCTTCCCTTTGGCTTTGTTTCAGTCGATTTTGTGATGAAAGTTTCACCATTTTTCAATAAGTCTTGCACCACAAACTTATAAACATTATTTCAAAGAACCAAATTTTTCTCATACCGCTCCTTTTCTTTCGCGGTAACATCAACAACAAAGCTCCCGCTCATCTCCTTCAGCCTGGCCAGGGTGGGCTTGTTCATAAAACCCCCTTTCATTTTATCGGCAAGGCAGATGAGTCTGTTAAGAATGGTTTGAATCTCAATAAAAAACTCCTCCTCACTCAGCACCTTCAGCACATCGTCAAACCGCAGCCTCTTTACCTCTGTATGGTAAAAGTACCTTACCATAAGTAACTCATCCCTGCGGTTTATCAGCTTCACGCTTCGTCCTTTTTTTACAACCTTCTTGTCCGGAATAATAAAATTATCAAACAGTGTTCTTTGTCCCCTCATTGTTATTGGTTTTTTGCCTGGTTAACATTTATCCTGTGAACATCCTCTCTCGCTGGCCTGCTACGGCAGCTCTGCTATTGTATTAACAGATACTACCCCCTTCACAACGACCCTTTTCTCCCCGGCATTTGGCCCGGGGATCTCCTCGGTATCAAAAGTTATGAGGTTTCGTTTCAGCAGCTGTCTGCCTATTGCAACCGCAACCTTATCGCGGCTAAGTGCCATCATATCACTGCACTCTTTTTCCGAATGTGAGTCCTGTCTCACATGCTTGTCGGTATTGTATACCGTCTGCTTCATTGGTTTACTCATTTTAGTTTAATTTAGTTGATATCAAGTTTCTGTACCATGCATCCCTCTCTCTGCGGGTAATTCTTGTTTTGCCCATGCAGCACTGCTTGTATTTCTTCCGGCTCCCGCAGGGGCAGTCATCGTTGCGGTGCACCTTTGGCCATTGTCGCTTTATGCTATAAACAATCCTGGCAGTTATATTCTCGTTCATCGTCAGCCGGTTCCATACGGCTTTCATTAAAATGCCTATTTTACCCATCCCGCTGTTGTTTTACTTTTATACTCAACAGGAACATAAGTATCCACGTTCATGACCATGATCGGAATATTAAGCTCCCAGGCAAGGTCAATCTCAGCAGCCACGCCGCCCGATATCTTCTCTCCATATACCCAAAGCTCATCAACCATACCACTTCTCAGTATCTGTATCCCGTTCTTTATTCCCCGGCTGCGTTCCTCCGGAACATTATCATCCAGGGCAAGAACGTCAGTAATGTATGGAGCGAAAGGAACAATGTCTTCCCTGGTTAAGTTGAGCTCTCTAATAATTTTTAAAATCTTCTCCACGTTTCCGTGTACGTCCCCTGCTATCTGGTGCGCTATATAAACTATCTTCATAAGCTTAGGTAAATAAGTATCTGTCGTCTTTATCAGTTATCGTAGTCGTAATTCGAATCGTCGAACCTGAAACCGGACGACAGAACTGACAGCTCCTGCAACATACAACCTGAGTTAATTATTCAGAATAAAGAAGGTAATCCCTGTACAGATCCTCGAACTGCGCCGCAACATATTTCGCCTTCTCACGTGTATCTGTGCAAAGGCGCGAACCGGCGCACGAAATCGCGTCATCGCAGACGCAAAGCGAATCGACGAACCCGAAACCGGACGACAGAACCCAGAACCAGGCAAAGTATTTATACTGATCCCTGTCACTCCAGTCAGGCTTCCATCCATTATTTATGGCAAGGAAGATGATCACCAGTTTGTAATAAGCTACCATTGACTTTATAACTTCAGAATGGACCGCTTTTATTTCAGGTTCTGCAGGTTCAATTCCTATTTTTTTACAGGCATCTTCGAAGGTTTTGATCGATGTGTAATCAAATTTTTCCGCATCTGATTTAATAGTTTTTTTTGTCATGATTTTACTTTGTTATGGTTACAAACTCTTTGTATATCTCAAGGAATTGCTTCGCTGCATAGTCCGATTTTTCCTCAGTTTCAAAGCAAAGGCGCGAACCGGCGCACGCACTCGTGTTACCGTAGTCGCAATCCGAAACGCCGAACCCGAAACCGGACGACAGATTAAACCAGGGATACCATTTTCTTTGATTGGTATTATTCCAGTCAGGTATCCAACCCTGGTTGATTGCCTGAATAATTACCTTCAGCTTCTTATAAGCTATTTCATCAGGAGTATCAATATCACCCCATACGGCATCCGGATCAATATCCAGAGCCTGGCAAGCATCTTCAAAGGTTTTAATGTCTTCGAAATTGATCTTCCGGAAGCTGTCTTTTCCAAAGGCTGCCTCCAGCTGCTCTTTAAACCACTCAGGAGCGGTGTCATAGAGCTTCCTTGCTGTCTCTTTTTTAATCTCCATTCTTTAAATTTTAGGTAACGTAAAAATTATTTATAGATTGAACTTTTCCCTATCAATGCCTTGCTCTTCACCAGCCGGTTCTCATGCCGTTTTATTGTTGATCGAATCAGCTTTATAACAGAGCTCCTGTTCTTATTCTTAACCTCATAGTCAAGGTTTTTATTCAGCCACTCAATATCCTCCCGCATCTCGCTTGGCGTTTGTGGTACCCTGTGCTGCAGACTGCAGCGGATATCTTCCACACTTCCATAATTACTTAACCAATCCATCTTAATGTTTATTTATTAATATGCAGGTGTTACAATTCTCCTCATTCATGTGCCCGCATGCGAGGCACACATTATACGGTACGTCCGTATTTAACTCCCTTGCAGGGGGGCAGGGGGGCTGCTTATTGCGCCTTTCTTCTCCCCTCGCAATTCCCATCAGCACCAGAACATTGCTCTCAGTGAACAGTCTCCCTGTGTTAAACTGCTCCTGGAATGCTTTTAATAATTCCTTGTCTGTTTTCATATTGCTTCAAATTCAAATATTAATTGTGGGTTTTTCTTCTGTCTCTCCAGGCGCATTGTCTCATTCCGGTGTGGCCTGTCATAAATATTGTGGCACCTCTGACAAAGAGAAGCCAGGTTAGTGTCTATGCAATTTTCAGGATTATGATCAAGATGTGCTATCGTTAAAACAATCACAATGTATTGATATCCAAATTCGTCCGTCATCGTTTGGAAAGCTGCCATTTCTTTTGCTTCTTTGAAGGATAAGGGATATCCTGTTGATGGATTCCAACCGTGTCCATAATCTTCCATTACCAGATTACCACTACATGGTATAAAAGCGCCTTTCTGGTTCCTGTATCCGACGGAATGATCATGAAGGCCACAGGTATAGCAGCAATTTTTATCCCTTGTTAAGATCCTCTTGCGGATCTCATCCCAGTTCGAAGGATACAATCCCTTATTTTCCGGTTTTATTGGCATTTAAATATTCTTTTAATGGCACTAATTTTCTTATTGGCATCTGACTTATATGGAGCGATCGTCCGGCTTCATCCTGGGCACATGCATCACCGGTCCTGGTAACAAGTCCGCTCACCGGGCATCTGAATCTGCGTGTCGATATTCCTATAGCGAACATAACCCTTTTAGCTTTTTTAAATAACCCGGATCCTCCGCATATCCAATCGCCTTCAGAAATAAAAAATACCCCACCATCTCTTCGCGTGCGTCGTGCGTCGTGAGCCGGTAGCCCTTTTTCTCATACCATTCCTGGAATAGCTTCATATCCATTACCGAGTCATACCAGCTGCTGTATGTGGCATAATTATTTTCCGTTGCTCCCAGGGCTGTTGTGGGCCTTCTCCGGGCCAATCTCATCCCGAACAGGTTATTATGCTCACTGCATAATTGGCTCTGAAAATTGCCCGTTTCCAGCCTGCTCTGGCAAAAAACTATCTCGGGGGCAATAATCTCGTTCAGGGCAATTGCCAGTTTCAAATTTTCCTTGCTGAGGGGAGAGGTGTAAAGCCACTGCTTAATACTTGCCTCTATATCCTTCTCCGGAGCCGGGGCTCCTGCAGTCAGAACAGTTAAAAACAACAATACCATTAATAGCATCTTTCTCATAATGTCAGTTTATAGATTATATAGATAAACATGGATGTAAAACATCCGGCCATCATCGATAGTACGAATGCCATGGCTACTATAATTAACCACTGTGATATCTTTAGTTCTGTTCCTTGCCTGGTGTAATAAGATATCTTCATTCTTGTAGATTTAAAATGAATGAACCCTATAGCCCGAATATGGCCTGTTGTTTGAAGGATCTTTATTGGTAAATGGAGATGTCATATTAATGACCTTTGTACTTACCGCGGAACGGCCTATTAAAATAGCCTTATCCTGAATTGTTATATTATCCGTGGTGCTGGGCTTTGAGAGCTTTCTTTCTTTCTTCTTTCCTTCAAAAAGTTCTTCATATCTGTCTCTCACGGTTGGGCACTCATCGACCACATTTATACCATGAATGACTGTAGCATGATCCCGGTTAACCATTGCTCCAATTTTACTTAACGAAGCTTTCGTGAAAAGCTTTGCACGTTTAAAATAAATTTGTCTGGCAACAGCGATGTCCCTCTCCCTTGTCTTACTTTTTAATAATTCAATGGACACCTGCATAACACTTGCAACCTCTATCAAAATGCTGCCCAGTCCTGCACTCCTGCCATACAAGGCAATGTCTATGATTAACTCTTTATCAAACCTTGTCTCCGCTTCTCTATGATAACAGGCTTCAACAATGTTCAGCATTGCATGGCTGATCCCGAAATCAACAAACAGGAAAAGTGCATCAACGCTTGCATATACTTTTTTAACAAAGTCTTCCTTATTAATTTCGCTGTATTCCTTCCAATAACTTGAATGTATCACGGTGTATCCTGCCATTGAAACCTTGTCGGAGCAGACTGAAAGAAAAGTCGCCGGATGAGTATGTTTATCGATCGTATTAAATAAGATTATCGCTGTTTTCATAGTTCCAATGTTTAATTAAGGGAGCAGAGTTTTCAATTCTGCTCCCGAATATTTTACCTTAGTCTTATTTGATTTTTGCTGAGATACCTGTTATATATCTCTTCAATCATTTCCGCGTACTGTTCCTTGGTGTGGCATCTTACAAAAGACCGGGGATTGGCTTCTATTTTTTCAATAAAAGTATCAGTCTTCCAGTTTTCATCATTCAGGGCAATGCTTAAAGCAAGAGGGAATCTGCTGTCGAAAACAAAGTCTGCACCAAATCGCTTATTAAGCTCTGAGCATAGCGCACATATTTCCCTGCAGTGGCTTATGTTTAAAACATCAAGGTTGCCATCCTTAAGCATTTGAATATTACGCTTACCTTCGCTGTTGCTTAGCGATATCAGTGCGCTGGCTGCCATGTCCGGGTAGTGATTCATCAATTTGCTCAATTCTACATATGCATCCTTCTTCTCTATGGTATAAAAGTTTATGTAATCCATCGCATTCCAGTTTTTCTGATTGCTGTTAAGCATCGAAATATCCGAACGCTGAATATCATCCTGGATATAGAAAATAGAAACCCCAAGAAATTTAGCTGCAGCCAGCCTGTGCTGTCCGTCAATGACCCTCATTTTTTCATCGACGACAATTGGGTTAACATGAAGCAGGTTCTTTTTGTTAATGGCAGCTACCAGTCGCCTTACATGCTTCTGATCCACCTCCCTGTTCGAACTGAATTCCTTGAAAATCAAATAATCGATTGTTTCTATGGCATTCATACATCGGTGTATTTGAGTGGAATTCTCCTTTTGGTACCATTGTCATTTTTAACATCAATGTATATTCCCATAGCTCCCGGCTTTGTCCGAATTGCCTTGTCAAACAGATCAACGGCCTCAATAAATAGCGATGCTTTGTGGCTCAGCTTTTTACTGTTCTGTACCTGGTCCCTGTGCTTGCGAAGGCGTAATACCTTGCCCATATCAACATTGCCCTTTGGTGAATACAGGAGGTCATTCACAATTCCCCTGAGCAGTGCCACCGCATCACTGTCCTCAAAGCTGTTGAAGTACTCATCAAACTTCTCTTTCACCATTGTCGAATAAGTCGTATCGAAATACACGTTATCCGGTTTGGTGATTTTGATTTCAACCGAGCTGTCGAATGAGCTTATAGTCATGCCATCTGTAGGATCCTTGCGGTTCATTATTTTGGCATCCCTGCATTTCTCGTCGTACACCTCTTCATAAGCAGCCCTGGTAAGCCCAACAAGCTTCCTTAAGGCTTTTTCCACCTGGAGCCCTGCATCCGCAATTTTGTGCGCATGCTTTTCTTCAGTTCTGTATACCCGGCGTATTGCATACGTTGGTACATCATTTCCTTTGTGGTCTCTCCACATTGTTCCTTTTTGCTTCATTTTATTATGAGTTAATTGGTTGAGTTACTTCTTCCAGTTCCTTCCTGAGATCCCTGAGTTTTTCTTTCATCTCATTAGTATCTTTCAGAACAGCCGGATAGGTTCTTCTGAGTTTATTCTCGGCTTTATTGAGCCACATATCCCTGCGGTCAACCAGGTTCATAAGTGCCCTGATCTCATTCTCAATTATTGCAGGTTTCCTGTTTCCTTTGGTATCAATTACTGTCATAAGATTTGATTTAGTTACATTCACTTAATTTTGTTTCTCTTTCACGTACCTCAGCATCCTTCCTGAGTATCTGTTCAAGCTTGGCCACAAGTTTTCTCATCTCATCGGCATTCATCTCGAACAAGAGTTTACCGGCAATCCTTGGTTGTACCAGGAATGTATTCACCCGGGTCCAGTTTGTAGTATCAACACCATGCTTCTGCAGCCTTTTCAGTATCGCCGACCGCAGCCTTTTAGTCTCGGCACTATTAAGCCCCCCTTGGGGGGTTTGGGGGTTGCCCTTGGCCTTGGCTTGCATATCCGCAATCATCCTCTTATACTCCTCCGGCCTGGTTGTATAGAATTCCCTGAGCGATGTGGTAAGCATTCCGCTGTACTGCCAAACCAGTTGCTCCTTATCTGCCCCGGGCATCCCGCTGAGCAGAGCAAAAAACTTGTCGTGTATTCCTGTTGTTTTCATATTAAATTTTTATGTCCTGGAAGCCCCAGTACCTCTGTGCTCCCTCCTGGTAAATTTCATAAAACCTTTCTTTGTCTCCTCCATACCTGCTCTGCACAAATGCCCTGAATCCCTCTATTCTTATTTTCACGTTAGCATGGTACCTGATGGCATTCGCTGTTCTTCCCTCAGGGTATTTGCCACTGGCATGGCTGGTAAAAATGAAGAGCTTTGAAGGGTAGCGGTCCACAAGATTTTTTGCTGTAAGCTTATTTAATCCTGTGTACTGAATCGAATCGATTATATAAACTGCCGGGCTTTTATGCTTTGCTATTCTCTCCTCGAGCTCTTCTATCGGCTCCTTGTCCAGGATCAGGAATCTGCCCTGGCACTCTGCCATTTTCTCCCTTTCAATAGCATCGCGCAAGCTTTTCGATATCCCCTCTTCAATCGAATCAATCGCTACCCTTACATACGTCGTCAGGTACCTGGCAAGCTGAAGAACAAATGCCGTCTTGCCGTTTGCACTTTCACCCCAAACAATCCAGCATCCCGAAAGCTCCGGTTCCCCGAAAAGCTCTTTCCAGATGCCGTCGAACGGAAGTTCATCAAACTTTGTCTCAAGTACCTGCATCGACGTAGCAGCCCTCCTCATGCGGCTCTCCTTGTTTTATTTATTTCAAGATATACTCTCCTTAGGCTTACTTCAGAAGCTCTGCGAATTACATTCAGCAGATCATCAGTTGCTCCATTGGCTTTAGCAACAAGCGTTGCCTGTATCTTCAGCATTTCAAGCGATTCGATAGATCCGGAAGGAATAACCCTCTGGTACCTGCTCCCGTATCTCGAGAAGATCTCCGGGTACCCAACCTTAAAATTCACACGGTTCTTTTCTATTTTTTTCCTCAGGCCGTCGGCTCCCATCATGTACCATCCGCAATAGTGGTCTGTAGCATTATACAGGGCTTTTAGTTCCAGGAATGCCTCAGAGCTCAGGTCCCCTGCTTCATCAAGGATAACAATGGGTTTTTCAATTGAGCGCAGGTAATAGATCAGATCCTGGTACATCTCTATATATGCTCCTGATGCCGATATTCCATATTCCTTGGCTATCTGCATAATCAGCATCCTCTTGGTTTTTACCTGGCTGCAGTCAACGTACACCGCGTGCATGTGCTCGCGCACGTAACACCTGGCCGCGTAAGTTTTGCCAATGTCAGTATGGTCGCAAAATATGCCACCGGTGCTCATCTCCTGGCAGTACTGCAGCTGCTCTGTTATATAGGAGTACACAGGGGTCACGGCTGTCAGCCACTTAGGAGCTGATCCCAGCTGTACTTCAAGCTTCCTGGCAATCGATATCCAGTTCGAGTCCGAGAGCACCCCCTCAAAGTCGCCTTTAATAATACGCGAGTATTGAGCCGGGCTTATACCGAAACTTACCGCGTGTTTTGAGTCACTTGCAAACTTCTGACGGTGCACTTTCGCAGCGTCAAGGATCCTGTTTTTAACATCTATTGAAATCATGATTAAAAGGGATTAGTGAAACATTTAAATATTTGATCTTCCCAGTTCCCTCCAGTATTCAGGGTCATAGGAAATATCTTCATTGAAATTGTCTTCTGTTGGTGTGTCCGGAGTAACATCAAGTACCACCGGCTGTATGTCTGAAAAATCAGGCATGTTTCTTATTACTTCAACTCTTGGTATCTCTGCAGCACGGTCCTTCACGCGCTTACGGGCATGCGCCTGTCTTTTAGCCTGGTCAACACGTATCTCCTCGTCCCTCTCTGTTCTCTCTATCATGGCCTCGTTATAAGGCTCTATCTGCTTAGCTTGGCATAGGTATTTATCTCCCTGCCACAGGTAAACATCTTTTATCTCACTATTCTCGTCCGGCAGCCAGTAAGCCTGTACTTCATAATTATTTGGGCCCAGCATTGCTAGAACCTTGTCAGAGTCTATCGAATAATCCTTGTATTGAACTTTTACATAATCGAAATTTCTGATCGAGGTATCTGTCCTGTTTCCAATATGCTTCAGGATGATTCTCATTACAGGATCCCCGAGCTTGGGATTAACAAATTCCCTTAATACCTGGAGCCTTGTTTTACCGGGGTAGTTGGGGTGGGGCTGTAAATTGTGGAAGTTTATTGAGTAGATATCGTCAGCAACCAGGTCGTCGTAATTTGATATTGTATTTTCATCCTGGTTAATATTGTATGCATCATGCCGGTTGCTCCACCTTCCTATATTTGGCTGGAGAAGCTTTTCGGCTCCGTACTTCTTGCTGCGGATCCCGTGCTCAGCTCTCTTCTCACGTGAGTTTTGCGGGTTACACCAGCGTACGTGCGCGAACATCTGTTCCAGTGGGTTCTTTAGCTGAGTCATTAAGTGTCTCTCAACCTCTGCTTCACCCGGCCAGGGGAGGCTTTGTTTCTGAAGGAATGCCAGGGTACTCCTGAAGCATTCTAAAATCAGGGCAATATTCTTCTCCCTGCTGTGCGCCCAGCCAATTATACACTGGCTAAGGGGCTCATAAGCATAATAACATTTTACCTCAAAACCATTGGCGGTCCTGCGCGGCAGATCCCGGTCGTCAAATGATATCTTGCTAAGTGTGAAGTTTGGCTTGTGCCTGTGATTGAATGGAAGGGCTCTTGTATTGAAGTCGATGGAGCTGTTCCGGAATTTTCTAATTACCTGCTGGCTCCCTGGCTTCGACAGGTAACTCCAGGTTGTACTCTCACTTATATATAATGGATTGCCCTTTTCATCAAAGAAGTCAGCCCTGTCAAACAGTTCGCCTGTTTCAATATTGGCCAGGTCAAAGTTGCCTGCAAGGAATTGAAGGTATAGCTCGGTAACGGTTTTGGCAAAGTGTCTGTTTTTGGTGGTATATAGAGCTATGAACAGATCTTCCATCTGCTTACTCACCTTTCTGGCACTCTGGTTACAAAAGTTCCTGTGTATTAAACAAGGGTAACCCTCTTTCGCATACTGCCTGTATTTTTCACGCAGCCTCCGGGGGTGTTCGGGCAGGGTATGGCTCCATGTTTCCCTGTCAACACTGGCAACTGCCCTGGCAATACTGTTCCAAACCTGGTTTGCCTTAACAGGGTTGCCCATGTTTCTGCGCGTCGTTATGCTCTCATTGGCCACTTTGCCTATTGCGTTCAGCACGGCAGCGTTAGCGCAGCACTCATTAATCGCATCCAGGGGAAGGCTTCTCTCGTCGCCCAGCTTATAATTAGTATAGTATGAGTATGCCTCCGGATCTGCTTGCACAACATTGGCAAAAATGCTCGGTTGTTTTGGCGATGGATCCCCGAACCTGGCGCGTACAATTGCCTTACGCTTCTCAAGTAACGAGTTCCATTGGATCTGAACCTCCTGTCCCTTGCATGCGCGTGTAGTTGCTAATCCATAACGCTGCTTATCTTTTTTGTACTGATCAAGGGTTAATCCTGCTTCAAGCCACTGTTGCAGGGTTATTGTTACCGGTGAATTTGATATATTTACCATAGGTGAAGATTTTAAGGCCTGTCTTTCCAGGCTGTCTCAGTTCCCCGGCGGGTTCCGATGTTACCGCCTACCTGCTGCCTATCCGGGGAATTTTTAATTAAAAAAATGTTACTACCTTAGATGTAGTATTCAGCCATTCGGCAAGAAATATGTTCATTAACATACATAGAAATGAGTCTGGAAAATTATCTTGTAAAATCACGTGTACCTTATGAAGAGATACGGTCGGATTTCCGTCCCGAACAGGTACAACAACTTTATTATCTCTTAAAAGAGACAGGATATAAGAAGTACTTCTCTTTTGTGCAGGAACATCTGTCAGACATTCTGAAATACATGTCGCTATCGCCGTCTCAACGACAACAAAAGAAGTGGGTAAATCATCAGGACGCACTGTTAATTCGATTCGCAGCATTGCAAGTATCTTCTGCAACTGTAGCATTGCTCGGTGACCTTCTTCCTCTATCTGAGATTCTCGATCGTGGTTCTTATCGTCAGTTTCATATGGTTGTGGCCACAGCTTTGTCTCCATTTCTGCTGAATTTTCAATTTTACAAGTTCCCATTTGATGAGTATGACAATCCGTTTTCATAGTAATGTGTATTAGGTGAGTAATGAAAATTATTTTTGTGGTCTGAAAATCTTTGTTATCTCCCCAGCATTGGCATGGATCTGTTTCACAAGTTCAGTGTCGCGCTCGGAATATTTACCAAGCTTATCATTCAGCACCATGCTCACGTATGTAGGCGTGCAGTTTACCCTGACAGCAATTATCAGGTAGAACCCGGTAAATGGCGCCTTGAAACTTTTTTTTGTTTTCTCCATACTTTTTGCTTTAACTTTGTTGTGTTTCATGAAAACAAAGATATACGCATAATGCGTAGTTTCCAAATAAAAACTGAAAATAATTCTCATAATGAGTATTAAAGTTGATAAAGCTTTGATTTTAAATAAAATAAAATCACATTATAATTTAAAATCAGATGTTGATTTTGCGAGCTTTCTTGGAATTGCTCCCACAACACTTTCAAGTTGGTACTCCCGTAATACTTTTAATATAGACCTGTTATCCGCAAAATGCGTAGATGTTAGTAGCGATTTTATTCTTACTGGAAAGGAGCCATTACTTAAATCAGAAGAAACTATTATACGGGAACCAAAAAGGATAAATGGAGAGCTTAGAATTCCATTGGTTTCTATCGCTGCTGTGGGTGGTTTCGGAAATGCAGAATTTGTTATTAAAGAAAGTGATGTCAAGGATTATTATATAGTACCAAAATTTAAGGATAGAAAAATTGATTTTATGATTGAGATCTCCGGATCGAGCATGCAACCAAAATATAATTCAGGCGACATTGTTGCCTGCACTATAATAAAAGAGAGCAAATTTATTCAGTGGAATAAGGTTCATATAATTGGAACTACAGAGCAGGGCATATTGATTAAAAGGCTTAGAAAAGGTTCAAATCCGGAACATCTCCTGGCTGTAAGTGATAATAAAGAATACGATCCGTTTGAAATTCCTCTTATTGAAATCATTGGTCTTGCAATCGTGGTAGGAGTAATTCGTCTCGAATAAATTTTCTTCAATATTCTTTTTTTACTCAATTTGTGTGTAACACACACATACCTATCAGTTCATTTCTTGTTATCTGTCGTTGTATTTGTCTGTTTTTCAGGCGTCTAAATTTTTGCCCGTGATTTCACATATTGAATTATAAGGGTATTATCCCCCCCTCAATGTTTAAATACAGGGGGGGAATGTGTCCTAAAATGGTATTATACCCCTTCGAACATGCTTCCTAAAACACTGTTTTTGGCACTCCATTGGCACTCCATTCATGCATTTCTGGCACTCCATTACAGTATTTTAACATTTATTTGCAAGTTTATGCACTGGCCTGTTCACCTGGCAAATTGCCGTAAAACAAGGCACGCTCTGCAGCTCCTTATATATCTGGCATGCCCAATGTATCAAAGTGTGCTTAGATTTGTTTAAAATGGAATTTAAAGGTTATTTTTGGGCATGTTTGGTATTAAGTAATGAACCTCAAATTAACCCTAATGTACAATTCGTTTTGGAGTCTAATAAAAGGGAGCAGTAACGCTGCTTGGCAAACAATGGCCACATGAATGAGTTCACAAA
>Ga0209318_1000533_pt1 | contig 36813 bp, 49 predicted proteins | sample RifGroE1_FD_183999 | JGI IMG/M metagenome (GOLD analysis project Ga0209318, IMG submission 183999) | Groundwater microbial communities from Rifle, Colorado, USA - Groundwater E1 (SPAdes) (version 2) | ecosystem: Environmental > Aquatic > Deep subsurface > Groundwater | place: Rifle, Colorado... | reverse complement strand
TCTTCCAGGTCCCCCTCCGGCGGGGCCTCGGTGGCGATGTGGTAGGCCTTGAGCTTGTCCTCCAGGGTCTGGGCGGTGGCGATCTCCTCCGAGCGAACCCGGGTTACGGGGATGGTCCGAATTTCGACTTGGATGGAGTAGGCGCCGGATGCGTCTCGCTCGAACCTTTCGACGAGAATCTGTGCATCCGCCCGCTTGTCCTCGGGTACGGTGACACGCAGCCGAACTTCGGCCCCGGCAACGATGTTTTTGAGATCCAGGATGTCGCAATCGAAGGAAAACCCAAATTCCGGATGGCAGTCAGCCTCGATCGTGATCATCTTCCGTGTGGGGGTCTCCCGGAATTCCGTGTGCAACTCCGCGCCACGTCCGGCGATGGAGTGGATCAGGTAACCCTTGGCGTCTTTTTCCTCGCCACAATCACCTCGAGCAGGGTTGCCGGAGTACCAGATCGTCTTCTTCGCGTTGCAGGGCTGGCAGTGATGAATGTGCCCAAGGTTGCCGGCATCGAATCCGATGTCGATATCCGAGGCACAGAGCTGGATTCCGTGAGAAGAGAGGGTTTCGCTATTACTCAGCGTCGCCCCCTCCATGCTGGGATGGGCAAGGAAGACTGCCGGGACGGTTTCCTGCAGGAGGTCCGTTCGCCACTCGGCCAGGTAGTTTCTGGCGATCTGGATGACCGCCATGTCCGTCTGCTCGATCGAGAGTTGGGTGTCGAGCCATCCAGAGGCGGATGACTTGTCGAAGTGGGGGAAGGCGTAGACCGCCAGTCCGCCGACATAGACCTTTCCGGGGCGCTCAAAAACCTGGATCTCGTGATCGCATTCGAGTTTGCCGAAGATTTCGAGGTCACCGGGGCGATCGTGGTTCCCTCGGATAATGACCACCGGAGCGTGCTCGGCCATGCTCCGGACGATGAGGGCGAAGGCGTTCCGTTCCGCCGGCGTCGACTTCTTTTTGAAAATATCGCCAGCTAGGAGGAATGCAACCACGTCCTTGGCTTTGGCGTCTTTGACCGCATAGTTAATGCACCGGATATTTTCATCGAAGCGCGGTCCCTCTTCGATATGCAGATCGGCCATATGTGCCCAATTCAACATCTCGACCTCCTACAACTTCACTTCAAGCGGGAGTTTTCCCTGGTGCTTGGCAATTTCCAGCGCGCGCTTGATTTTGGGTTCCCACGCCTTCTGTCCCTCGGGGGCGAAGCTGTTGAAGACGTCGATCGGGGGGAACTTGACGCCGCCGAAACCGTCGGGGTCGTTCATTTCCAGGGGGTAGTCGACCTCATTGAGCTTGGCCCAGGCCTCCGGATGGAGGGCGATGGTGGCCTCGTGGGACTCAACAACCTCGGCTTCGACCACTTGCGAATCCTGGCTTGCGTCCTTTCCGGTCGATTCGCAGATCGCCTCGAGTTCGGCAAGTTCGGCTTCGGTGGGCTCGGTTTCTCCGGAGAAGGCATCGACCGCAGGGGCCGGTAGGGTGAGGGGATTTTCTTGAGCGGGAGGGAGAGCAAGTTCACCGGATCGAACCCTGGACCCTCCTTGGATTCCTCCGAAAAGAAGGCGCTCCATCAACTGGGCGCTCTTCGGGTCCTTGAGATCAGGTGTAAAGGTGATCTGTGGGACAACGAACCCCTTTTGAAGTTCGGGCAGAGTGTAGGTCCCGTTCATTGCCAAGACCTGCCGGATGCAGCGGTTCATCGCCCGGGTAAGGCAGCGCTCCTCAAAGAATTTATGGTAAGCGCGGAATTCCTTGCGGGCGGCCGTCTCGGCGAATTCCTTGGTGATCGAAACCTTCTTCTTGACTCGGTCAACCCATTCGTCCCGCGTCTTTCCTATCTTCTCCGTCCACTTTTCGAGGGTCTCCTCCTCGACCATGTGGGCGTCCTCAGTGGCCTCGTCCCGGAAGTGCTTGATTTCACCAGAAGGAAGTCGGATGAAGGCGACGGCTTGATAGGAGCAGTAAAAACGATCCCTTCGATCGTCCACTCGCTTGGTCTCCATTACGTCGAACTGAATGTTGGCAGCCGAGGCGATCTTGTTCAGGAGCACCTTGGTCGGGGCGTAATTTCCGCCCCCTCCGGGCACCTTCCAGATATCGACGTTGGACGTCTTGCCCTCGTCGAAGGCCACCCGGACAGGGACGTGAGAGAACTGAACACCGCAGAATTCGTTGATCTGCTGAACATTGCTCGTAGGGGTTAGGACCAGGAAGTTTTCTTGCTTGAGTTTTGGCAGGTTTTCAGCAGTGAGCTGATCGGGCTTTATTACCGCGAGGGCTTGTTCATTCGCCATCGGGTCCTTCCTTTCGCAAACAGCGAGAGCACGCCCAGCCGTCTGGTACGTGCTCCATGGGGTGCCCACAGAAGTCGCAGGCTCTGGTTTGAAGAAAGGCCCGATGCGGTATAATGGAAAGCATCTGGGGCCATTTCAGGCCTCTCTCGACCACCAACCGAGGGTTCAGCTCGGGGGTGGTCCTTTTTCTTGGGATAGCCATCAGAACTCTGCGGCGTCGAGCTTCTCGTCGGTCCATCCAGCGGGTAACTCAGAGGATTCCTTGATGCCTCCCTCTGCTTCCACCAGGTCGCTGGCCTTGGTTCCGGTAGGGAAGCGCAAGAGTCCTTGTTCGTCCATCCTCTCTTCAAATCCCTTCCGCTCCTCAACGAAGGAATCGATGTACCGACTGTCGGCCTCGGTGGCATCCCGCTCCAGCTTCTCCGCCAGTTCCTTCACCCTCTTCGCCTCCGCCTTGACCTCGACCGAGGCAGCCAGGGCGGTGAGCTGCCTCAGGATGGTCGCCTCCTTCATCTGCAAGTGCTCGATCTCGGCTCGGAAGTAATCCAGGTCGCGCTGCCCGTAATCCGCCAGATCCATGCCGGTGAGCCGGAAGATGATCTCGCCCGCCTGGGCTGTGAATCCTTGGGTCATGGCTCCTCCTTTGCTAGTTCTTCAAAATACGCGGGGATTTCCCGTTTCAGCTCTTCAAAAAGCCGCGACTGCCTGACAGGATCGTCCGTGGTGAGGATGGCGTCATAGGTCTTTTGAAGCAGTCGACAGGCCTTTTCTCGGCTCATTCTCATCTCCTTCCTCCCTCGGCCATCGCTCTTACCCAAGTGATCGCCTCTCTTTCGGTTTTGAAAAATACCCAGTTACTCCAGGGCCAGACCCTGACCGAGTACAATCCGGGGCCAACCACGTGGGGAATACCGGCATCCCGGATTGACTGCTCCAGGCGGATGACCGGATCTCGTTTAACTCGTGTGATGGGGATGATTTCCGCGAGCTGGGCGGGATGGGCGATCGGAATGTTCTGAGCGGCGGGGAAATTCACCGTAATTGGGATGCTCATCGTTCACCCCCTGGGCCAGAACATGACCAGGGCCAGGACGGCAGCCGAGATGCCGAGAAGCCACCAGAGGCGCGCTTCGACCCAGGCGTTGTGCCGGTCGAACCAGTTGGCGGGCTTCGCCTTGATGCCCTGTTCGATCATCGTGATGCGGTAGAGCGGGGAGGGCGGATTTACGCGCTTCTTGCGGCGCTGAGAATCGGAATTCATCGCCACGTCCTTTCTACTTCCGGTTCTTTCTGCGAGCGACCTTGGCGGCTTTGTTCTTCTCGTGCCGCTTGTTGCCGCTCTGGTCGATCGTCGGCTTCGTGATTCCCGAGCGCTGCGTGGGCTCGATGGACCGAAAATACAGCGTCTTGAGGGCAGATTCCGCGGCGTAATCCGGCCTTTCCGTAATTCGCTCGACTGATTCCTGCATTGCACGTCCTTTCTACGTTCCAAGGGTTCACGAGCCTATCTCCCAGTAGGGATGCAGGGTCGAAAATCCTTTACTTAATCTTTGTTTACAAAAGGCACCAGACAGGGAATAATATCCCCGGGAGATCGTTCTTTGTGCGTCAGATCCCCCGAGGTGTAAACGTGCGACTGTCCAACTTGATGCCCCACTTTGTCAGCGGTGAGGGTGGTCAGTTGGGATGCTCTTGTCAAAGGTCCAGTCGTCCCGGTTGGCGCGTCATTGCGTCGCGGGGTGAGGTCGCCTGCGGGGTCGTGAGCCCCGCTGCCAGCGTTACTGGGCGGCGGCTTGGGTGGATTGGGCTAGGCGGAGCTTGCCTTGCTCGGAAAGCTGGCCGTTCTCGACGGCCTCTTGCCAGAGCGCGGCGATTGCTTCTCCGAGTTGCTGCATGGTGAGCGGTGCGGTCATGGGACTAGGCTCCGAACTGGATGACGTTCGTTTTTCCGGACTCTCTTCCGAATAGAGAGGGCTGAATCAGGCACCGCGTGTCGCACCAGGACTTGGCGTACTCAACGCACTTCTCCATCATCTCGACGGTCAAGGCGGCGCGGTTGGTGAAGGAGTTGATCCCGATCAAGTTCTTGAGCTCGATCCAGAATTTTTGATAGGTGACCGGCTGGGGTTTCCCCTTGGTTCCAGCAACCAGGACCTTGGATGTGTTCTTCAGGAAGTGCATCCGGCGCTCGATTTCCAGGGGGTTCGTCTGCTTGCAATGCTCTTCGACCTGGGAAAGTCGGGTGTCCATCTCGACAACCTTGGGGGCGATCTTGTAGGTGATGGCGTTGAGGGCGGCATCCAATTCGGCGATGGTATTGCGAGGGGCGATGGAGGTTTCGTTGCGCTCTTCCTCCCAGAGGTCGAGGAGGTGATTGAAGAGTTGATCGGAGCGGCCAGATTTGACGTAGCGACAGAAACGCATGGCACCGCGAGTGGTGAAGTAGCGGATTTCCCGATCGCCTGCCCCTGTGTCAAAAAGACACACGTCGGTTTCGCCTTGGATCCAGGAGTCGGCGTTTCGGGAGTACTGCTTCCGAATGAGAGCGGGATCGACCTGGAGCGCGTCGGCCATGTCCTGGTAGGTGAAAGCTTGCCTTCCTGATACTTCGCGGACCGTGATCATTTCTGTGGTCTTGAGGATGGGAAGTTCGGTCTGGTTGTTCATAGGATTCCTTTCTTCAGGCTGATTGTTGTATAGATACATCACTTGTGGTAAAAAAATAGTCGTCACTCACGCCAAGGGCAGACGAGATATCGGTAATAAACTGGTATCCTGGGCGCTTTACTCTTCCTGCCTCTGCGTTAGAAATGTTGTGCGCCTTCTGCCCTGATGCGGTAGCCAGCTGTGGAACTGATAATCCTCTTTCGTTTCTAATAGATTGAAGTCGTTCTGGTAAAAATCGTTTCATTTCTCATCACCTCCTTGGTGTAGAAATACAATAACACCATCGTCGTAAATATACAATACCCTGCGAGCGTATTTTTACAACAGGGTTTATTGTAATTTTGCATCAAAGGGGTTTTATGAATTCATCAATCGGCGCTTTAATTGAATACATTGTCAAGAGGTGTACCGAGTTGGGCATATCCAGGAGGGAGCTTGCTCGGCGATCAGGGATGGACCCTGGCTCCCTGGGGAACATAATGGCTGGGCGAGTAACGAAGTCGCCTGCCCCCGACACTATTCAGAAGCTATCTAAGGGACTTCAGGTAGACGAAGAGGAGCTAGGCCGCTTTGTTCGCGGAAACGGTCCAGAGCCAACACCTAAAGCCATTTCAGTTATTGGATCTCAGGCTCCACTTGCCCCCATAAAGCCCGCCTTAACTTCCGTTCATGAATTGGTTAATCCTGAAACAGTTACAAATAAACATGAAATATGTGGAAGTAGTGATCAATCTCACGTAGAATCGGTGTGGGAAAAGCAAGCAGCCCTTCTCGCGCCTGCGGGGACACTTGCCCCGCTTGGAAAGTTCGTGGGATTGCCGATGTATGGATACATAAACTGCGGAGAGCCTTGCGTAATACCGGACGAGCCGCAAGGTATCGAATACTGGAATGAACGAGAGGCCAAAGGGGCTGACGGAACTCTGATCGCTACAGGAACAAGCATGTTGGCGGCGGGGTTCACTGAAGGTGCTATTCTTTTTATCAAGCGTCTGAACGGCGAGCAGCCCCAACCAGGCAAAAAGGTGATCGTAAACATCAAGGGCGACGGGTGCATGTGCAAAGAATATTGCGAGGATCCGAAGTGGGGTCCTTATCTGAAATCTCTTCCAGGCGAAGGGGAGTCGAAGATAATCCACATCACTCCAGAGATGACCATTGTCGCGCAGGTTCTCCGGCATACCGTTGAGGATTAAATGGCTATAACTCGCGCCGTCTTATACGCCCGCGTCTCCACGACCCAGCAGGCGCAAGAAGGTGTCTCCCTGGATTCGCAACTCGAAATGGCCCAAGCCCGCTGTGAGGCAAAGGGCTGGCACTTCGCGGGTAAATACGTCGATGTGATGAGCGGCAAGAACGACAAGCGGCCAGAGCTCAAGCGAATGATGGACGCCGCGAGCAAGCGGGCCTTCGATGCCGTGATCGTTTACAAGCTCGATCGTCTGGCTCGCTCGATGAGAAAAACTCATGAGGTGCTGGGCGTCCTCCAGGACAACGACATAGCCTTCATTTCGCTCACTCAGGACTTCGACACTTCCACGCATTACGGCGTTGCCATGGTGGGCATGCTGGCGGTCTGGGCTCAGGTTGAGAGCGATAACACGGCAGAGCGGGTCAAGTCATCCATGGCCCACATAGCAGCCGGTGGCCGTCGAAACTGGGGAGCGATTCCCCTGGGGTATGCGGTCGATGATGGAAAATTCGTCACGGTGGAAGGAGATGCAGAGATCGTCCGCGAGGTGTTCCGATCCTTCCTGCAGGATCGAACCCTGCGAGGCACCGCCGATCGTTTGAACGCCCTGGGGTATCGCTCGAAAACAGGAAGCCTGTTCTCTTATACCTCCGTGCGCGGCATCCTCCGAAACCCGATCTACCTCGGCAAGACGGTGTGGCAGCGAAGCAAGTATGTCCGCACGTCCACCGGGAGCAGGCGCAAGAAGTGGCAAGACCCGTCAACCTGGATCGTGTGCGAAAACACCCACATGCCGATCGTCTCTCAAGATGACTGGGATCGCGCTCAAGGCCTATTGGATGAGAACGCGGCAAGTTCCCCTCGCGCTATTTTTGGCAAGAAATACGCCTGGTCAGGGTTGATTTATTGCGAGTGCGGGAGCGTTCTTCGTCGACATTCCCAATACGACTATCGTTGCTCAAGCATGAGCGATAAAGGAAAATCGTCTTGCGAGCTTCGCCCAAGCATCGGGAGGCTGTTTCTGGAGCTTCGGGTGGTGCCGTCCATCGGGCTAGAGATTCGAGAAGCCATCAAGCATGCCGCGTCGACTCCTCGCAAGGCAAAGCCGAAAGACGACAAGGCCAGGGAGAGGCGGATAAAAGATCTCCAGTCCAGGAGAGAGCGAGAGAAGGATCTTTTCCGATCCGGCGTGACGGACATCAAGGAAATGTCTGCGAACATCAAACGAATCGACGGAGAGCTTTCAGGGATGAAGGTTGTCGAGCCCTTTGCGCCAAAACATCTCCAGATATCCGAAGACCTCATGGGGATGTGGGTTGACCTGGACGAGCAGAAGCGTGGCGATCTCTTGCGCCTGCTGGTCGAGCGTTGCATTGTGACGGTGGGAGAGTTTAAGATCTATCCGAGGTTTCCCCTGTCAGACGAACGCGAGTTCATCTCGGTCCCCCGCGAGAACATGCGGCGCTATAACGGGATCAGAAGTGGGGCCTTTGTAGATCCGCAGTAGGCCGCACCTCCGCAAAGGCCCCACTCATACCATGCCCCCTACTCCCCTATCAGCCCCTCGATCCTCGCCACAAAAAAAGAAGGGGCCGTGGTATGATGGCAGTCAAGGGAGCCTCATTACTGACGTGGTAAACGGAATCCTTACCGGTAGGCCCGCGATGTTACTAGCATCTCGGGCTTTTTGCTGCAGATAAAAAAAAGGGGAAGCCGAAGCCTCCCCATGTGCGATTAGAAACTAAAAAATGCGGATTGGTTTCTAATCAGAACCTCACCCCTCCCGCTGCGAAAATTCCCCGCCCGCCATCGAAAGCCTGATAGCCTCCAGCGAGTCCGAAGATTTTCCCGCCTGCCGAGATGCCAGCCGAAACACTCCGATGATTTGCCGCCAGGTCGAGGCCGAGAGGTCCGAGGTGGATCGCTCTCCAGTCGAGGGCGATGATACCCGGCATGGTTCCGGCGATGATGCCGATCGAACTTTCTACATTTTGTAGACAGTTGGGCGCGATCGACGCCGAAGCCTCCCCGCTCGAGGTGGCCGCGGTCGAAATCTCCTGCTCAAGCTCGATCTCGATTTTCCCCCAGTTTCCGGCAGGTCCAGACGTACCGGGCACAGCAGTCAAGACCCCTTCCTGGGCCTCCTGCGAGGTCGGCTTTTTGGCGTTTTCAGGTGATGGCAGCCAGAGGGTGACCTTGGTTTTTTGCGTCCCGGTACCGGCCGCCGTCGAGGTGGTTTTGCTCGCCGCCTGCAACTGGGGGGATGGGGAGGGGGCAGGAGTCGCGATGGCGATCGAGGGGGTGGCCGGGATGACGATCCGGGGGACCTGGCAGGAACGGAAGAGGGCGATTCCTGTCGTGATGATGATGCCCGCCAGGACAAAGGCGATGAAAGACTGGATTCGCTGGGTCATAGAACCTCCAAAAAATTCTTTCTGTTTTTTTGCTGAATACCTGTTTACTTTTTGCTGATACCGTGTATAATAAAAGAGTGGAGAGCAGAGAACACGAAAGGGGAAACGAAAATGATGAATCTCAACAAGTACGACATGGAAGACCTGAAAAAGTTTGCAAGGCGGGCCGGAGTTGATATCGAAAATGCAGACGCTCTGAATAGGTATTACCTCAAGCTCCTCAAGCGCGGACGGGAAGCCCTCGAAGAAGATCGCCTCAACCCTGATAATTGCGGTATGTATTAATGCCTAGAGGCGGTCCCCGGGCAAACTCGGGCGGGGCAAGGGAGGGCGCTGGTCGCCCTTCCCTCCCCACGGTCCCCTACCAGGCCAAACTGAGGCCGGAAACCATCGAGAGAATGAAACAGGCCAAGGCCCGCCACGGATGCGGCAACATCGGAGAACTGATCGAGATGGCGCTGGATGCGCTGGAGAGAGAGGAAAAAATGGAAATCAAGACAATTTTTGGGAATACCTTCGACTGGGAGGCTGTTGTTGCCCACATGGACGACGAGATCCGCGAGGCCATCCACGCAACCTCCCCTGACGTATCTCCTCAGGATTTTTATGCGATATACGTCATCGCCCATTTCGACAAATACGGTGAGGAGTTTGAGTTCGACAAAGAGAACCCCCAGGTGTAAAAAGAGAGCCCCGATCATTTCGACCGGGGCTTTTTGTTATCCGTTCCAGCGGGTGATTTGTCCTCCTACTCGGGGCCGAATGTCTACGTGACAAAACCCCTGATAAGGATAGACGCCGATGCCTCCGACCTGGGCGATTTTTCCTGCTTCCTCTGCTATCCTGCCAGGGCTCACGCCTGCGATGGTGAGATCGGCGGCGGTACCCTTGACGTGTTGGCTATCGGCTACGCCTCCCGCCTCGGCGTTCCGATGAGGACAGCGGTAGCCGGAATTGACGATCACGGGCTTGCCCAGGGCTATGCGGATCTTTTCGAGGACGGGCGCCAGGCGCTTGAGGTTGGCGACGACCGGTGCGGGCGGGGTACATTTCCCGCACTTACAGAGGAGTTCTTCCAGGGTGAAATGCGGGGTGAGTTGGGTCGGCATTCAGGCCTCCTTTTCCATCTCGAGCGCAGCCTTCATCCTCAGGACCGCCAGAGCCCGCTTAAGCACCGGCACCTCCACCCCGAAAAAACACGCGATCGCGTCCAGGTTCTCCAGGTTCGATACCGCCTCGGTCAGCACGATCGCCACGCCGATCCATTCGCCCACCGCGGCGGCACTTCCCCCGGTCGAGGCGATCACCCCGGCGACGGCCAGGAGGGAGAGGTAAATCAGAGATTTGATTGCGCCCCTCACTCCGGAGTCCGAATTGATTTGATGTTGCAGGCCGCTCTTGATGAGCCCCGTCACCCAATCCGCGATGAGCAGCCAGATAGCCGCCTGCGTGATGCCCGGGGTCGAGAGCCATCCCGCCCAGGAGACGAGCAGGGCGATAGCGATTTTGATGGGTGCGGCTTCCACCAGACGGGCGCAGTAGTGGCCCGTGGCATCGGCCAAGGAGAAAAGATTGCTCATGATGGTCCTTCCTGTCAAAAAGGGTAAGCGGTAGGCACGGCCTCGGTGTAGCGGGTGCCGTCGTTGTTGAGCGAGGTCCAGAGGGCGCAAATTCTCGCCTCGTCCAGATCGGCAAGCGCTCGGTGGCCGGACACGTCGATCGCCCCGTACTTCCCAGCCAGCGAGTAAACACAGATCACATGGTGGCCCCAGCGCCCCGAGGTATCGCCCAGGGTGAGGAGGCGAGGCTTGCATCCGGGAATGCGAAGGAGCGCCACGTAGGCCCAGGTCGCCCAGTCCTCGCAGTCAACGCCAGGGATGCGCGCCACGGCCATGCGGCAGTCTTCCATCGCCGCTTGTAGCCTCTCAGGATGCACGTACCAATCGAGTGCGCCGCCGAGGGGATCGGGAACGTAGTGGGCCTTGGCCATGAGGTATTCAGCGGCCTCCACTGGAGATGCAAAAAGGGGAACCGATTTTCTCGGTTCCCCTCTCATAATCCAGTCGTTCAGGCGGCTCCATCTGGTCTTGCACCAGTTCCAGGCTCGGATGGTGTTTCTCATGCTGTCACCTCGGGATCGGGCTCAGGCTCGACGGGCGGATCAACGGGAGGCTCGACGGGCACTTCCGGCTCCGGTTCGGGCTCGGGAGCGGGCGGTGCTTCCGGCTCAGGGGCAGGCGGTACCGGCGCAGGAATGACAGGCGCAGGGGACGGGATGATGACGCCGTAGACGAGGTTTCGGATCGTCTCATAGAAGTTGAGCTGGGCTCCGGACTGGTCGTAGATCGGATGGTTGCAGAGGGCGGCCATCTCTGCCCCCTCGATAGTCTTGCTGCCCTCTCGGAGAGGCGTGTAGGTGCCCGAAGTACTATTCCCCTCGGTGTAGTCGATGACCATGCGCATGGCCTCGGGGTCGACGGAGAATCGGGCGATCTGAATCTCGGTGATTTGCACGGGGAGGGGCTGTGCCATGGTGTTTCGTCCTTTCGTTATGCTGCGATGGAGCCGGTGGGGATAGCGCGGAAATCAGGCTTTACGCCCTTGAGGGTTGCGAAGGAGCTCCCCCCACTCAGCCAGATCCGTTCGGGTGGCGTCCAGGAGGTGTCGCCGTAGAGCGCGGCGGCGTCGATGGTTGCCGTCTGCGCTCCGACTGTCAGGGTGAGAGGCATCGCCCTGGTTCCTGCCGTGGTGTAGTTGCCCCAGGAAATCTCGAAGGCGTGTAGTCCCCCGTCCGCTGCGTTGAGGGTGATGGAAACAGTCCTCGTTCCCCCGTTGCTGGCCCTGGAGAGGGTGATGGTCGAGGCGAGTTGAGTGATAACGATCTCCCCGATTTTGCCGAGGATGACGGTCCCGGCTGCGACGTTTGCGCCCACCGGGAGGACGAACGATCCGGCGATTTTCCCGTTGCTATTCCAGACCGGATCGACCACGTCATCAGCAGGGCGAAGGATCGGCGTGTCCCCCGTCCTAACCTCGATCCCCGGCATGGAGCCCTGGACCATCCGCCAGTTGTCATGCAGGATGCCGCCCGTCCCCGAGTTGCCGATGGTTTGCACTCTCAGTTCCGTGTCATCGCTCGCCGGGGTGCCGGTGACAAATACCGTCGTTGGCGTCGAGGTGTTGAGGGTCGATGTATTGACCGTGGTTGACGCGATCTGATTGCCCGCCTGGTCGAGGAGGCGGAGGAGGACGCTGCCCGAGATGGCCGAGGAGGAGGGGAGCATGAGTTCCGCCGCGATGGTGCGGGTTGTCGAGGCGATAGGGGTCACAAGGGAGGAGATTGCCTGATAGAGGTTATCCGTGGTGGCTGCCAGTGTGACGAGGGAGCGCCCCCCGCTGGCCGTCACGGTGCATCCTGCGGATTTGGTGTAGGTGGATGCGGTGAGGTCGTGGCTGTTGGCGATCTCGTTGTAGGGGGAGGAGGCGGCGCAGAGGTCTGCGTTGCGGGACGCCCCGGGGATGTGGCTTGAGCGGAATGGGAGGTTTTGGAGGTTGAAGCGGGTTACGGGAGCGGTGACGGTGAAAGTCACGCTCGTGGTCCCGGCCAGGGTAAATGTCGCGGGGGCGATCGCTGTCGCCGTACCTGTGGGTCCTCCTGAGAGCGCCACGCTGCCAGTGTCATCCATCCCCAGTGTGTACGTCCCTGCCCCCAGAGATACCGTCTGGGTTGCCGGGGTGTCGGGGCTGGCGAGGTATTGATTTACTGCACCCTCCAGCACGAGGCCCGCATTGGTGGCGTATTCGGCGGATAGAGCTGTTGAATCGATACCGGTCGCGTTGGTGGCCTGATATGCGCCCGGTAGATGCGATCCGCTATCAACCTCGAGTTGATGACCACAGGTGATGACGGTTCCGATCCCGCTATCACTTGATGGATAAATATTGAGCGAGGTGCAGCCTGCGGGGACGGTAAAGGCCATCACCACTCGGGCGAAGACAGAATCGCTGATCAGGCTGTAATACGATGTCCGCACGATGATGCCCACCTGGCCCGACGTGGTGTCATACGCGCAGTATTTCGGAGAGGTACTGGTGCCGCGTTTTGCGTAGAACGAATAGATCATCTGTTTTCCGGCCGTCACGGCGAACGGCTGATAAATAACCCCGCCCCCGTTCGTTGTCATCGTTAACAGCGTTGCGGTATTCCCGCCGAAAGCGTCCGGGAGCCCCCCGGTGATGGTGACGTCCGACTTATCCCAGGGGGATTTTGTAGGATCGCCCGACCATACGAATAGATTCCTCCGCGCTATCGGCCCAGGCAGCCCGAATCTTGCCACTCCATCCCCCGCGACGGCATAGGCCCCTGCGGAGGTGATGTAGGAGGCGGAACCGGATCGGAAGAGGCGCGTCGGTTGACAGGGTACCCCGTGGTCAGCGCCTGGATTATCGAGACCGCCCAGGGCATCCAGGGTAATACTCTCCTCGGCCAGGGCGCCAGGAGCCGAGATTCCGAAGCCCCGATCGGAGAGGCTGCAATCGTAGGCGGTGTGCATCTCGATCGTGCCGTTGGAGTTCGTCAGGGCGAGCCTCAGGTGGGGGTGACGGTAGCGAACACACCTGAGATCGACAGCAAAGGGGTAATGCCGAGCGCCCTTCCGCCAGGCCTTGATGATGGCGATCAACTCGAGGGATTGCACGGTCTTGGCAAAGGTAACCGTTGCGTGATCGCGGATCAAGGGCGCATCCATCGCCGAGGAGCGGGAGTACTTCCGGGCTCCCAGGGCGGGGGATTCCTTGATCGAGATGTTCCGGAGGGGGAGCGCATAGAGGACGCTTCCATCGATCGGACTGATAAGCGTCCCGGCAGCCTCTCTTGAGGAATAATACATGATGCCTCCAAACGAAAAATCCCGCCGAAGCGGGGCACGTGAAGATTGTTATTGCCTCACCGAGAAAAAGACAAGATCCCCCTATACTGGCGATGCCTTACTGTCAGGGAAGAGGATTCTATGAACCAATCGGAAAAGCTTCAAGAGATCGCGGAAAAAAATCTTGTTTTGATAGAGGATTTCAGAAATCGCAGGAAGGTACTTCTTGATACAGGGCTCGACAAGGAAACCGCTGAATTAATCGCACTTGTCTCCTTGATCCGAAACACCGTTGCTCAAATGCTTGGCCATGAGTTTTCGAGCGATAATTCTACCTATCTCCATGACTTCAAGATCGTTCCCCAGGGTAGCTTCATAGTTGAGGTTGGGACCGATAGGGGCAGTCACGACATGAAGTGAGTTCTTGATCATTTTTCTATCCTTTCTGTGCGGGGGATACCGCTGGAAGCGGGATCAGATGGACATGCTGGACCACCGAGGGACACGATAGAGCGTTTGTAGATTATCAGGGGCATTAACGATTATCGATTCTCCGGTAAGGATAGGAATCCCGCCCAGCATATCGCTACCAGGGAACATGCCGATGGGGTACCCGCTGCGAGGATCGATCTGGTATAGCGCGCCAATCCTGGCCCACCAGATATATGTGCCGTCGAACATCAGATACCCGGGGCCACCCCCAGGTACGCCAGTCGGTGAATATGTCCCGATCAGCGTAAATCCGGTGGAGGAGAGGGCACATTTGGCAATCTTGTCCCCAAATGACATCCACGCGAACTGGCCATCCCACTCCATTCCAAGAGGGAAGGACCCCAGATTGAGACGATAATAGGCAGCCGTGTTGTCGGAGATGTTGTATTTCGTTAGCTCTGAGCTATATTTTGTAACCGTGGCGCCGTAAGCGTGGTTATAGAGACAGTATTCGGTTAGATAAATAAAGCTTCCGATTATTAATTGAATTACCCCATAGTCAGCGGTTGAAGTGCTTTCATCGCCTATCGAAACAAAGTCGCCAACAGAAAACTTGCTTACGTCTGCCACATAGATATCATTCTCTCCAGCCATTACAGCCCATGCTGTTGTGGTTTCTGAATAATGGAAAGATAATGCCCAGATATAACCAAGGGCCTTGATTATTCCACCGGCAATCCATGATACTCCAGTCGCCACCGGATCTTGCGTTGTGAAACAATATGGCAGTGACTGTCCCGTAACCAGGTCAGTATTGGTAATATCCACCGTGCGAATGTAAGATCGATAATCGCCAGTGAAGATGTCGTTATGAATACCGTGGATCCATAACGTATTGCCGTCGACAAAAAGATAGCATGATTCATTCAGGGCTTTTAGTCCTGTTTCGTTGATCTTTATTCCCCAGTGCGTATTTACGGTTAGGGTCGCTGGTAAGCTGTCGATCAATAGCCCCATATCAAACCAAAGAACTTGATTATATGATCCAGTGGAATTATGCGCAAAGACATATAAGATTCCATCCCTGGGAATACAGGCATAAAACTGGTAGTTTGCGCCAAGATTCCACGCTTTTACGTTGACAAGCGTCAAGGGGTCGAAGATCTGAATATCACCGCTATCGGTCACCGCAAAAACATAACCCCGGTATGTTGACAACCCTTCATAGTGGCCAGAAGTCCCCGCCGGCTTAAATTTCCGAGCATTGTTCAGCACCTGGTTGAAGGCCGAGATGTTGTTCAGACCGATCTGTTTGCCCACTCCGGAGAGGGCGGGAAAGGGGATCTGATCGTGCATCATTCCGGAATTATGGTTGGTTGAGATCTCGGTGATTCCGCCGATGACGGTCGTCAAAGTGAAGGCCGGATCGGGGGGCGCCGTTTCAAAGGTCTGGGTGTAGGAACTTTGATCGATTTTCCAACTGTAGGCCCGAGGAACCCCATTTGTTACCGTCGGTTGCGTGTTTGTGATCGTCTCGGAGAAGGCCAGGGTGTCACCCAATTCGACCCAGGGCATGGCGTGCATCAGGGGTAAGTTGAAAAGATTTTTGACGTCCTTGCGGCTGAAGACTATCCAAGAGGCGAGGTTTTGGATCGCCAGGGCATCAGGGAGCATGTTATTGGTGAAGGTTTTCTCGCGGGTGCCGAGAAGAGCGACCGAGGTCGCGTCGATCTGCTGTCCTTTGACTTGTGATCCAGAGGGAAAGACCATGTTGGCATAAAGCTCGATCGAGCTGAGATTGCGCCGCGAAGTAGCGTGGTTGGTGATTTTTACCCCGATTCGATCCCAGTCATAAATCGGGTACCCAGTGTAGTGGATGAAATCCCCGACCGAGCGCTGGCTGTCGTCTTTTCCGTCAGGATAGGAGTAAAGGAGCAGATCTTTGCCGGCGGGATACGCTGGGCTTGACGTCCGCAGGATTTTGCCGCCCCCAGGCACCTGCTTATCCTTGTCACTGCTCTTGCTCTTGCTGAAAATTGCATTGTCGAGCGAGAGATACATGGCCGGTTCGGTACTTGGGGGGTAGGTGCTGTTATCTGCCATGCTGGCCAGGTCGGGGATGTCGCTGAAGCCATCTTTCCCCCAGGTAATCCTCTGCTGGTAGGTGACCTCGTGCTGCCCCCTGTTTACGATCCTCTTCAGGGGATTGGAGTAGAGGGTGGCCTTGTTGACGATCTCGACGTGCAGGCTTCCGCCCTCGTAATTTTGGCTAAAGACCACGTCGTCAAAATTGTTCACGGTGAGAGTGTCGTCGGGGGTAGCCGAATCACCGACGTACATCCGACTCCGAAGGCGGAGAGCGCCCTGGGCATCGAAGAAGATTTTTCCATCGATTACCTGCGCCAGGTCGGCGAGCACCTTGAGCCCAAGACCTTCGAGCCAAGTGAAGAACAGTATGAGAGGGGCGCCTGCCACCGAACGAGCGATGTCGATCCGCATGGCGATCGTTCCACCAGACCCTCCCTGCCTGTAGATGGCTGTGGTAAGGGCGCTGTTGGAGACTACCGTGATCGTGCTGGTGGTCCCGTTTGCGTTGAGCTGGGATGTACTGGCAAAGGTTGCGTCGCGGGTCGTCACCCAGTCCCACCTGATACCGGCCAACCAAGCGGCTCGCTCGAACACCCAATTCCAGGTCCGGCCCGTAGAAGGTGCGGCGGCGTTGTAGACCAGTTCCCGGTTTATCTCATGGCCGACCAGGAGCATGGCCGCGTCGTAGCACTTGAGCGAACAGACACGACTTCTTGCCGAGGGAAGCCAGTTCCCGGTGACCCCGGTGAAGATGGGGAGATCTGGTTCCCCTTCAACCGTGATGTAAATGACGATCGGCTTGTTGGGGGTCAGGTTGGGGTAGTAGGGGCTGGCGGTATTGGCGGGGGAGAATCGTCCATCATCGTTGAGGAGGGTCAGGTTGGCCCAGTTGGGACTCGATCCGCCGTCGAGGGAATCCACTTCCTCCGAGCGGCCATTCATTCCAGGGAGCACCCATGCAGAGATGTCAGTCCAAGTGGTCCCCGAGAATTCCACCAAAACCTTTACCTTCGAGATGTCGATCGCGCCCTTGATGGCGGCTTTGAAGCTATCGCTGACGGTAATCATTTATTGCTCCTGAAAGGTCAAAGACCCCTTGTATGCTTCAGTTGAGCCCTCGATGTAGGTGAAGGGGAACACCTGGTCGACGAGAAGGAACGTCCCGGAGATCCGAGGATCGACACAGGCGATCGCCACCGTTCCCGCCCTGGCCAACGCCCAGACGATCTGGATAAGCTGGAATTCTTCGGCGTCCAAGTAGCCCCAGACGAGCGAGACCACCTGTTTTTGCCCGGTGATGCGACGATACCCGGTGCCGTTGATGGACTCGCGGGTGGGGCCGCCAATGAGCTTGGGATTGGGATTGACGCTCTCGGGGTAGAGGTCCCACCCGGCGATGGTGATGGGGATCGGCATTTGTCACCCTCCAAAAGAAAAGGCCCCGCCGGAGCGGGGTGTGGGGGAAGGCTAAACTGTGAAGATTTCAACAAGTTCTTCCTCCCCTGGGGTATACTCCAAGCAAGGGAGGGTTTAGGCGATGAAAAAGTTTTTGATTATGGTTCCGCTGTTTTTGGCGGCCTGCACGGTAAATCTTGACTCTCTATCTATGAAAGGAGTCGTGACAGGAGTTTCGACTACCGAGGCATCCCCATGCGCCTTGACGTCGCCTAACACAGTGGTAACGCCTCCCGATATAACGACACAAAAACAGATAGTCGAAGAAAATCTAGATCCAACTCCAGCACCAATTCCAAATCCTAGTCCAACTTCAACGCCCTGTCTGAAGGGCGACGAGATTAGGCTATCCGGTTTATCCGTTAAAGTAATTGGACTCAGGCCTTGGCAAAAGGCTGCGATCCATTTTTTGTTAAATAACACATGCGATAAAACTATCTACTATCATTTTACTATCAATTTTTACCAACATGGTGAAGTCGTTGAGACCCGGCGGATGATCGACTCGAGTCAAAAACTGATCCCTTCTGATTCGATGTCCTTTGATTATTCAGCAACAAAATCTTCAGATTATGCCTTGGTGACAATAGACGAGCTTCGACTGGAACCGTTCCCTGTCCCGTCCCAGCCAGTTTCCCCCTAACACGACAAGAGGCCCCGGCGATAAACCGGGGCCTCCTCTTTACGCGCTTCTTGTTTTCATCTGGTTCTGCTGGATACCGATCAGCCTCGCCAGCTCTTGCAGGGAAGCCTGGTCGCCGGTGTAGGCCAGGGTATAGACGTTGTACGTGTTGCTCTGTCCGCCCTGTGCCCCTTGCTGGCCGTTCGCCTTCATGGCCGCCGCGATTGCCCCCCCCAGTCGGTCGAAGGTGCTTTCGTTCAGCGGAAGGACGGCCTCAGGTCCATCTTCTCCCACCATAGCCATGGTGGCCTTGGTGGTGACGCCGCCCTTGGCCAGCATGGGGATGGTCGGGATGTGGTAGGTGTGGGTGAAGTCGCCCACCAGGTTCAAGCCCCGAACTACGATGTTGATCGGGCCGATGACGGTGGCATTGACGAAGTTCTTGATCATGTCCACGAAGAAATCGAACACCCCCCGGAAGGCGTCTCCGATTCCCTTGATGATCGCGCCGAAGGCCGCGCCCACCGCGCCAGCCATGTTCTTCAGAAGCCCGCCTATCCACCCGATGCTATCCCCGATGGCCTTGGTCACGGCTCCCCAGTTCTTGGCCAGGAGGCCGATCCCAACGATCAATCCGGTCACCCCGATCACGATCAGTCCGATCGGGTTGGCAATCATCGCCGCGGTAAATCCCCATGCAGCCACAACGACCGGGGTCATCGCCGCCGCGAGGGGGGCAAAGAGGGTGACGAGGTTCGGGAGCATCTGGGCCCCGATCTTCCCAACCCCTTCGAAGCCGTTTTGCAGCTTGCCGATGCTGGCGATGGGGCCGGTGATGGCGTCCGGAAGATCTACCCCGAAAGCATTAGCCACCTGGCCCACGCTGCTCGTCATCCCCTGGAGTTGATCTCCTGCGTCGGCAAGGGCTCCGGTGAATGCTTGGATGCCCTGTGTTTTCGCGGAAGCCTCGAGATCCTTGAGGGTTTTCGCGAGAGCTGCCATGTCATCCTTGCTCCCCTTGCCGCTCTTGGCAAGCCTATCGAGCTCTGTCTTGACGTAAGCGATCTTCTTTGACGATCCTTCCGTCCGATCGCCCATCAAGGTGGCCTCCTGAGCGATCCCGTTGAGGGCTTTGCTCACCTTGTCCATTTCGGAGGGCGCAGGGGGCTTGAATTCGGCCCATTTCGCGGTCAGTTCCTCAATGGCAGGGGAGCCGGGCTTTACGCCGTTGTCCACCATGTTCTTGATGGAATTTTCAAGGATGCTCGTTTTTTCGGCGGCAGACTTCGTGGAATCCCCGAAGAGTTTCGCATTGATGTCCACTGCCGCCAGAGCCTCTTTGGTTTTCGCCAGGGCTGCCGCTGTGTCATAGGTTTTGGCGTTGGAGGAATCAGCCTCGGCTTGGTACTTTTTCCAGTCGGCGATGAGGGGTTTAAGTCGGTCGTCGGTGACACCTACCCCATCAGCAGCTAGCCGACTGAGGGCAGATTTTAGAGCACTTGCCTTTGCCCCGGCTGCATCGAAGGACGTACCGAAGATCTTGGATTCCTCGGTGACGGCCCTCATTTGCTTGGGAAGGTCGCCCAGGATTTTTGAGATATCGGCCTGCACGTCGAATCCTGTTGCCGCCGTCGAACCGCTTGCCGCCTTCGGAGCCTTTGGGGCCGTTCCTGGCTTCGTGGCTGCCGTCAACGCAGCCATGTCGGGCTTCGGGATCGTGAGCTTGCCGAGACCTGCGCCGAAGGCCTCCTTGATTTTCTTACCCCCCGCCCCCGCGACTGTGGCCGTTGTGCCGAAGGCCTTGATCGCCAGATCCGGCAGTTTGCCGAGTGCCGCTCCGGCCCCCGCGATCGCATTCTTCATCGAGGATGGGAGGAGGGAGACGAGCCATCCGAACTTCTCTTTGACGAAGTTGGCGACGGATTCAACGATGGTGCCGATCCCGCCGAAGGCCCCCTTGAAGTTGTCGTAGAGGGTTTTTATTCCCCCGGAGATCCCCTGAAAGATGTTGGCGAAGAACCTCGAAATCGGCGTCCAGTTCTGCATGATGACGAAGGCCGCCGTTCCCACCGCCGCCCCAGCAATCAAAAAGGGTGTCAAAGGAACCAGTGCCGCAAGCATTCCCGAGGCAGCCGTGTAAGCCGAGGTGGCCATCGTGATGAGGCCAGGGATCAGGGATGCGGTGATGGCGCCGGCCACACCCAGGATTATCGCCTGGAAGCCCGGAGGGATCATGGCATTGATCGCTCCGGTAACACCGCTCGAGGAGATGGCGTCGCTGATCTTGTAGAAGACCTCGGAGGCCTTGATGGCCATGTCCGAAAGACTGGGAATCATTCCGGTAAGAAGAGCTTCGTTGATGCTGCCAAAGGCATTGTCGAGGCGCGCCAGGGCACCAGGGAGCTTCTTGCCAGCAGCCTCTGCCGACCCCCCGAACTCCTTGGTAAGCTCGGCGAGGATCAGCTTCTGTGCCCCCATGGTGTTGCCGGAAGCCTGGAGGGCTTTGATCTGATCCTTTTGGCCCTCGGTGAAGGTGACGCCAACCCGGGTGAGAGCGGTGACCCCTTGAGTCGGATCGTTCAACGCCTTCCCGAGTTGGATAGCCCCGCCTTTCGCATCCGTTCCCATCGCCTGGGCCATGTCGGCCATAATGTCGGTGGTCTGGCTGAAGATGTCGTTGCCCGCCCCTGCGCCGTTCTTGATGTTCGTGAACGTGGCGAGAAGGTTTTCCCCCTGTTGGATGCTCTCGGCCGTCATTCCCGTAGAGCGCTCCATTGTGTCGGCTAGCTTCGCCATTTGGTCGGCGGTGACGTTGGCGGCCCCACCGGTGGACTTCACGACAGCCTCCGATTGCCCCATGATCTTGTCGACTTCGCCGAGGTCCCCAATGGTTTTCTGGATCGATCCCGCGATCATCCCGAAGGCCCCCTCGATGCCCGAACTGACGAGATTGGCGGTGATTAGGGAGCCGGTGAGAGACTCGTGGGCGGACTGCCCTGCAGCATGGAAGGCCTCGGAAAAAGGCGCCGTGTTGGCGCTGAGAGTTGCGGTCAGTTCCCCAACGGATTCAGACATGGATCACTTTTCCTCTCTCTCAGCGGCCAACACGTTGTAATAGGCCGTCCAGCGGACGTATTCCTCGGAGCTAAGCCCCAGGCGCATCCGCTGCACCGACCCCCACCCCAGCTCCTTCGTCAGGAAGTACTCGAATCTCTCCTCCCGATTCCGTGCGAAATTTGCTCTCCGCTTCCTTTACGGTCTTTTCGTCGAGGCCGGAGAGCTGGAGGATCTTCTTGCCGACCCGATTGACCGGGCCCGCGAGCTTGTTGCGGAGGAGTTCGTAGTAGTCGGGGGTGATCTTGGGCTCGAGCACGCCGGCGAGGAACATGCTCATGGCCAGGCGCTGCTCGTCGATTTCTTCCGCCACCTTGGAAGCTTCGCGGGCGGCGTGGACCTCGGCCTGGGTCAAGCCCTTGACCAGGATGCTGCCGCCCCACTCGGGAATGAGCATCTCCTCGGTCTTGACGTCGGGAGCGTTGACGATCTGATCGACGGTGAGAATGGGCATGTGGTTTTTTCTCCTTCGTAGTGCGGGTCCTGGCTCTCGCCGAGGACCGAGACGTGTGGGTGAGGGTGGATTAGTAGACGCCGTTTCCGACGTCGCCGGAGACCTGGAAATCGGCCGTGAACTTGACGATATCGCCCACGGGATTGGTCTTCTTGAAGCTGGTCATGTGGCAGAGGGCAGTGTCTTTGGGACTGCCGTTGGCAGACCCTGCGGGGCCGTACTCGACGTTGATGGCGTCCCGGCCCTTCAAGGAATTCAGGTGGGCGTGGATCGTGGCATCCCAGATCCCCGCGATGGAAAAGGAGCCCGATTTGAGCCCGGAAACCGAGGTCTTGGAGTTGACTCCGAAACCCGTGGTGTCGTTGCTGTCGATCGCCTCGGGGAAATCGACATTGCTGCATTTGGCAGAGATATCGGTCAGAACCGCGCTGCCGGTCGCCCAGTTGTCGAGTTTGAGAACAGTAAGTTTGCCATGAGAGGCCAAGGTGGTGCTCCTTTCCTACCGCCGCGCGAAAGCGACGGCATAGCCGAACGAAGGGTTGGTGCCGCCGATGGTGTGGGCCTCGCGAAGGTAACGGTTGACGGTGGTACCCGCTGCAACCTCCACCCGCCGAGAGCCCGCCGCCGTCAACTGGGTGAAGGTGACGAGATCGAGATAGGTGACGTTGTCCGACGAGTGCTGGATCTTCGAGATGTTGGTCGGGTTGGTGCCGCTCACGGTCGGGCAATGAATGTGGGCCACGCCGCCGTTGCTGGTAGCCGCCCCGTTGTCCAGGTTGCTGGAGTTGCCGGTGGCGGTCTCCGCGGGGGTGAGGTTGTGCAGGGAGTATCCAGCGTCAATCGGACCGTCGGCCTTGAAGTCGACCCCGATCTTGGTGACGTCGGTGACCACGGAGGTTTTCTTGTAGTTGGTGACCTGGCTTTGAAGCATATCGACGGCGTTCCCGAGGGCGAAGCCGGCGGGGGCCGTGGAGACGACCTGGTCGGAGGCCGCGCCAAGGTAGGGGTTGAGGATGGCGTTGATGCCGGTCGGGGTTCCATCGTAGAAACCCTGCAGGCTCATGCTTCCCGACCTAAGACCGGAGACCGAGGTCTTGGAATCATGTCCGAAGGTGGTCGTGTCGTTGGAGTCGATCGTTTCAGGCAGGTCCTGGTTGTTGAAGTATTCCGTCAGGTTGCCCGCATCGACCAGGATGACGGTATTCTTGCCGTGGACGGACATCATTCACCCCCTTCCGTTTGAGGCGGGGTTTCGGGCTCCTGGGGTTCGGAAGGCGCGGGGTTAGATTGGATCACCTCCTCGATATGACCCTGCTCGAGCAGCCAGGGTCGGGACGTCGCGGGAATGTCGTCGACCACATCGCCGGCCTCTCGACGAAGGCCGAGGTAGTCCATTCCGGTTTTAATCAGGTAGGGCATTGATTTCCTCCTCGTGTCCGCAGTCCAGGCACGTCCAGGTGGCGTGCCCCATAGTCGAAGTGTTGCGTCGGCTCGCTGGGGGGTGCTGGCAGCCCTGCTGGGTGGGCTCGGGTTCTTGCTGAGGTTCGGGCTCTTGGGGTTGCGGGGCGGGTCCCTCGGCCACCAAAAGCGAAAGGGCCGCATCTGCAGCGGCCCGGATGGCGATCAATTGAGCGACAACGACTTGGGTTAGATCCATCAGCTCACGTCCTTTGTGGCCTCGAAGTTGCAGGCTCTGATATATCTGAGGTTGATGTCTCTGGGCATCCCGAAATGTGGCTGCAGGGCCTGGATTCGATGATATTGGGTACCGGATAGGGTTTGCTTTGTGACGGCATCAAGCAGGGCGTAAATTGCCGCCATCTTCGTTTGAGCAGCGGGAAAAGATGTATTTCGGACCATCACTTGAATTCGCGGTTTCTCCAGGATGGCCCCCGTGGCTCCTCCGAAGGTGTACTCGCCGGGGGAGCCGGGGTACTCGAGGATCGCCACGCAGGCATCCGGGGTATCGGGCATAAATCCTTCAAAGAGATCGGTCCCGAGGGTTCCGATGCTGTTGGTTTGGAGAAAGGTTCCAATTTCGTCGAGTAGCATCTAGCCTCCCAGATAAGCTCCCATGGTGGTGCTGCGGATCTGTTCTCGCACCTTGAGAGCGATGCGGGCGAGCATCCCGGCCTTGGCTTCAAGGAGGGGTTGCTCGAGGTATTTGGCCTGGCCAACCGTATGGCGAGCCAAGAGATTTTCGTGGACATGCCAGGCGTATTTGACCGCCGGCCCCCCATATCCGAACGTTACCGATGCGCTCAGTCCGACGATGCTGGGGAGTTGGACATGACCCGAGGACTTTAGATTTCCCACATCCACGGGCACCAAGGGCTTGCTCTTGGCCATGATGGCCTCAGCCTCCTGGAGGAGGGCTGCCGCCATCGCCCGGGGGCCGGAGGCTGGATATCTGTGGAGGCTTTGCATGAAGGCATCGATGCCAGGAATCTGGCAATCAATCATTCCGGCCATCTTGACCTCCTACTCGAAGTAAATCACCTCGTAGGCGTCCCCTTTTTCGTCGGGGAACGTGGCGATCGCCAGGATGACGGGCGCGGTGCCATCGGGGAGCGTCACTCGATCGCGGATCCCGACGTGAGCCACCCCCGCGAGGTATGCCTGAGTTCGGCTGACGGCCTCGAGTCCTTGGGAATTGCGAACCAGGGTTATCTTGCTTTGGATTCGCGCCCGCCAAGTGGTACCGGACCCATAGGTAATCGCCCCATATTTGTCCTGGCTGGCCCTGTGGGCAACCGAAACCGAATGAGGCATCAGGGCGAGAAGGTCGGGATCGAGGGCCATCGCTACACCATCCCTTCAAGCGGCCGATCGGTCGGGTTTGCGACGCCCGGGTTGCGTTCCATATCCACCCAGAAGGATGGGGAAACGCGATCGGTGTCGGCGGCGTTGGCTTCCTTGTCGCCGGCCGAGATTCCGCCGGCATAGGGAGCAACGTTGATGCGAGCCTGCTGACGGATCCTTGCAGCCAACTCGAGGTAGGCCTTGGATCGCTGGCTGGCTGAGAGGGACATATCCCCGACCTTTCGATCTGCTTGCCGGGAATACTTTGCCGCAAGGGTATCGGCACATCGTGCGGCCGTCAGGGAAACCGAGCCCTCCTGGGTAAGGAAAAAGGCAATCTCTTCGTCCTGGAGCTGCTGGTCAGTGGTATCGGTATCCTCGATCATCAGGCGGACCTGATCCTTGGGAGTGGTGGCCAGGGTGGCGAGGGTGTAGGTCCAGGTCATAGGCTCACCCCTTTGCGATGGCGGTGACCGCCAGTGTAGTGTCGACGTAGGTACCGGTGGAGATGACTTTTACCCGGAACTGATCACCCAGGAGACCGTCGAGGATCGTGTTGTCGGTCAAGGTTCCGTCGGTGGGCGTGATGGCGGCGGCGAGCGCGGTGGAGATGCTGAGTTTGCTCACCTTGACGGCGTTGGCGGTGGCGAAGGCAAGACAGGCGATGTCGATCCAGGTCACCCCGCCATCAAGAGTGGTCTGGATAAAGGCCTTGACCGTGGTCCCTCCGGAGCCATAGACGAGATTTCCCTGGACAACCAGGTGCTTGACCCCGGGGAGCATCGTAAACGGGATGCTGGTGACGGTGGCAGCGGCGGTGATGGCTGCCGAAGGAAACAGGACGAGCTCGCGCCCGCCCTGCTCAACCGCCCGGTTGAATCCCATGTCAGTTCACCACGAGGGCCGGAGAGGTCAGGAGCTTGCCGTTCGGCAAAACGAAGGTCAGGTAGTAGGAGCCCGTGGCCTCGGCGGTGGTCGTGACGCCCAGGAATCCCCCTGCGGTGGTAGTGGCCATCGAAACGGATCCGGTCGCCAGATTAACGAGCTGTCCGTTGGTGAGGGCAGCGATCGAGGTGACAGCCGACGTGGGTTCGCCGGCCGACGTGCTGATATAGGCCATCATAGTTCGCATGCTCGAAATGGCCGTCCCGGCGGCGTTTTTGAATGCGAATTGAGCAGCATTGCTCCCGGTGTCCGGGGTCACGGTTGCGCTGTAGCTCGCGATCTGATCCGAGAGGGAATTAATTTCGTTGGCCGAAACCGTGACGGACGTCCCTGCCCCGCTCCCAAGTTTCAGCCCGCCATCGGCGATGGTCAGGGTGTCGAGGTTTCTATTCGTCCCGAGAACCACGGCCTTACTCGCGGACGCCAATCCAGCCGAGACCCCCGCCAGGGTGTTCAACTCGGCGGCGGTCGAGGTTACCGCAGTTCCGGTACCCGTTCCGATCTTAAGGCCGCTCGCGGCGATCACCAAGGTGTCGATGTTCCTGTTGGTGCCGAGGACAACCGCCTTACTTGCGGACGCTACGCCGGCAGCTACCCCGGTCAGCTTGTTGATCTCGATACCGGTCGAAGTGATGGTGGTACCACCCAGGATGAGCCCGCCGACCTTGGCTTGACCCTGGGTCGTAAAGGTAATGCCGGCGAAGGCGGGAAGTGCGCAAATTGCCGCCAGCAAGATCCATGCGGAGAGAATTTTAAGGGTTTTCTTCATGGTCCTCCTCTTTCGGAAGGGGCTCCAGGGGAGCCAGGGGGATGTCGGGGGGAAGGGCGGTCTCCACCATGAGCTCCGGGCCCGCGGGGGCCTCTGGGATGGCCTCAGCCTTCGGTGCGGGCTTTGGCTTTGCCTTCGGTGCGGGCTTGGGATGGCGCTTGGATTGATGGGCGGCGAGGGCTTCCAGGGTCAGAAACGCGGCCCCGCAGTCGCAGGCACAGAGCGGCATCCCGTGGGGGAGTTGTTTGATGAGCTTGGACGCAAGCAGTTTATCCGCCCCCCGGTCGATTCCAACCACCTGTCCGGCATCCCAAGTTTCGCCGGGGACTTCGCCGAGAATGATGTAGCGCTGAATCATTTCGTCCGCCTTTCGGGTGGGATCTACCTCGAGGATGATGGCCGCGGGTTTCTCGCAGGCGTGATCGGCAATCTCACCCACCCAGAGGCGACCGCAGTCGCACTCCAGGGGGGCGTTGGCGACGGGGATCGCCGAGATGAACCTCTGATCGATCAGGCGTTTGCCATTCGCCCATCGATCGGGATTGACGGCCTCGCCTCGCAACCGGATGACCCCGTCACCCGAAAACGAACGCTCGACCATGTGGAGCTGATTGGGCATGGATATCTCCTTAGGCGACAACGTTGGAGAAGAAATAGCCGAGGTCCCGGGCGATCAGCTTGTGATCGAAGGCCATGTTCCCTTCAACCCGGTCGCTGTTGAGCCATTCCATCCGGAAGCGCTTGATCGCCACGTTGGCGCCCAAGTTCTGGCTGACACCCTTCCACATGAACGTGTATCCGGCCGAAGGGGTCATGATGCCAGGGCTGTCGGCGACGTGGCAGAGAAGGGCATTCTTGCCGTGGGTGAAACCGTAGACGGCAGTCGCGCCCTCGGCCGCGCTGTTGACGACGGCCTTGGCCACAAGGACCTGCTTGAGACCGAAGAGGGCCGCGAGGTTCTTCTCGGTCTGAATCTGGTCGAGGATTCCGCCGGTGTACTTGATGCGGTCGACGAAGTCCGGATGGTTGCGGAGCTTGCGAACGACGGGGTATGCAAGGACCAATGTATTGGCCTCGAAGCCGGTGGTGGAGAGGATCGATTCCTTCCCGTCTTCGATGTCCTCGATGGGATTGGAGGCAGCGTAGTCGGACCAGAGGGCGGTCGGGGTCTTGTCGACCGACCACTTACCGGTCACGAAGTTGTTGGCCACCCACGCCCGTTCCTGGCGGAGGAGCATCCGCTGGGTGACGAACTCGGTTGCTTCCCGATCGGGGCTGAGGGGGGAGTCGGCGTTCGCCCGGACACGATCGTCGATGTCCTTGTGGAACCCGAAGGGAACGCAGAGGTACTGGCCCGAGTGGTCGATGTTGTAGCCACCGCCAGCCGACTCCTGGGAGAGGCCGCGGGGGGCAGCTTCGTCACGGAACCAATCGTCTTTGTCGTAGGTGAAGTAGATGTCGGACTGCTTCTCGACCGGAATGATCGGGAAAGCGCGCGCGGCGACGAAGTTGTTGTGGTCCTGGATGTAGGCCACGCTCATCATCGTGAGCGGAGCGTCGACGTGGACCTGGGTGAGGTACGGCTGAGGCATCATGCCCTCCTTCAGTCAAAGCGTTTGGGTGCAATGACCTGGGAGGCCGATGCCGGCGTGCCAGGATGATTTCTTAAGGGAGCCCGTGAGGGCGCACTTGTTGGGATTATTCGCGCTCGGATTGTTTCTGCTCGATCTCTTCGGTCAGCCGGGTCAGTTCTTCGCGAGCTGCCGCGGCACCTTTGAGGTGCCGATCGAGGGTTTGGAGCGCCTGCTGAATGCGGGCATCCATGGCTAGGCGCCCCGGTGGGGAGTCCCGGCGAGGAGGACGGAGCGGATGTCGTTGGTGGCGGTAGCCGCCTCGAGGATTCGTCCGCAAAGGTAATTGGTGGTTCCGGTGCCCTCGGCGTAGGGAACGCCCAGAGAAGCGTTATCCGTGCCGATGCGCTGACCGATGGTGGCGGTGGCGCCCATCTTGAGCTTCGAAATACCCGCATAGGCTACCGAGGCCGCCTGCTTGTCTTTCGGGGCGTCCTGGAGGATACCGATCGGGCAGTCGGTGGCGCCGTCGCAGTGGACGACGGTGAAATCGGCCGAGAGCTTGACGAAGTGGTACTGGTAGGCAGACAGGTCTTCACCTGCGACCAGCCCGGGGATGATTTGGAGGTTTCCTTCGATGGCCATGTCGTCAGTTCCCCTTTCGCGAAGCGTTGACGTAGTCGGCGTACATTCCGGGGTCTTCCTTGGCGGCCTTGGTCATCGCATCGGCGAGACTGATGGAGTCGCGCTTTTGGATTTCGCTGGCCTTGGCGATCATCAGCGAGGCGGGATCGGTCGCCCCGCCCTGGGCGCCCTTGCCGATTTCGGTGAAGAGGGCGGAGTTTTTGGCGATGGCGGCGGAGGCCTTCATTTGCTCCTCGACCTGTTTGGCCTGTTCGGGGTTGGTCTCGTAGAGGGACTTGAGCAGGGCTGCGGACTTCTCGAAGGTGGTACCGGGCACGGGCCCGATGTCCTTGGCCTTCTGGAGGAACTCGCCATTGAGGCGGATGTCCCGTTCCTTCTTGAGGTCGGCTTCGGTGGCTGCCTGGCGCTTTTCGAGCGCGATGAACTCGACGGACTTGGTCATGTCCTTCTCCTTTTTCTCCTTGGTCTTCTTCTCCTTCTCGGCCTTGCGGGCTTCACGCTTGGCCAGGCGGGCCTTGCGCGCCATTTCCATTTCTTCCTTCAGGGCGTTGGGAGCGGGGTCGTCTTCGGGGTTGGATCCTTCGCCGTTGGGGGCGCCGTTCGGATCGGCATTGGGGTCGGTGTTGGCCGCCGGTTCGGCTCCCGCGTTGGTCAGGAGCTGGCCGAAGAGCGCCTGGATCTGCTGGATGAGATCCATGTTGGTCGAACTGATCTTCCGGCCGGCCTTGAGGATGCCTGCAGCCTTCAGGAGGCCGGAGGCCCCGAGGAGCTCCATGAACTGCTCGAGCATCGCTTCGACGGCGCCACGTTTGTCGGACTCGGTCTCGCTGTCGAGGACGTCATCCAGGGCATCGCCGAGGGCGGCCACGAGATCGTCCAGGGTCTCATCGGCTTCCGCGTCATCCACGTAGTCGACGAGCTCATCGTGAGGCGCGTCGGCATCCGCGGCGGCCAACATGGCTTTGACTTCGGCGGGGAGCTCCTTCTTGACGGTGCCGGGGAGTGCTTTGAGCGCCTTCAGGATGGCGCCCGGGCTAAACTTGGGCATGGTGACTCCTTTCGAAATAGGTGCTTCCTTATCGGCTCCCTTGGCCGCTTTGGACAACAGAAACTCGCGGCGATTTGCGGCCGCGTCCACCCCGGAGACCTCCCGGATTTTTCCTTCTACGAGTCTCTTGGGCATCAAGCATCCTCCCTTCTGGCTGAACCACCCATCGAAAGCCCCGTGATTTCGCCGTTCAGGATCTTGGTCCAATTTTCCGGGCTCCAGATGCAACCCATCAGCCAGGTCCCCTTGGTGATCTTGGCGATGTTTCCGTTTTCGCTGTCGATCCTCATGTCGCACGGGGCGATATAGGATTCGATGATCTCTCCGTGCTCGTCGGACCAGTCTTGATGCTGGATTCCGAGGGCGCCTTTCCGGATCCGGCGCTTGGCGATATCCCGGCCGGTACCAAGGCGCTTCCGGTTGAAGTCCCGGCACCAACGCTCGATTTCTTCGGCGGTGGCGAGGTCGCCTTGGGTGTCCTCGACGTCCGGCTCGTAGACCACGCCGAGGGTGTAGCGCTGGGCCTCGTCCGATTTGATTACGATCCCCTTGGCGAGATTGGGATTCTTCTTGGGCTTCTGCCACTGGACGCCATCGACGTGGACGGAAGAGACGCCGGGGGCATCCTTTTTGATCCATTTTCCCGAGGCGTCTTGCTGGTAGCGGGATTTCACCACAGCCAGGGCTGTGGCTATCGCCTTTTCGCTGTCCAGGTGTTCGGCCATCGCGGATCCGTAGGCCTTGCGGAAGAGGTTCAGGGCGCTCTTAGGGAGGGGTTTCTGTAGTGGACGGGGAAGGATTGGGGTTCGTTCGTGGGGCACTGGTCCCTCCAAATGAAAAACCCCGACCGAAGCCGGGAGAGGGTTATTCGATGACAAGGCGCATCGAGCACCTGCAGCTGGGGTGGAGAGGTGGTGTCTCGCAGTCACCCGCCAAAACCTTGCCTTCTTCGCTCACTGGACCGGTGAAGACCTCGTCAAGGCCGGCGGTCGCGCCCGCCATTTCCGCGCAAGTCGAGCACAGGCGATCGTCGTCTGTCAGCAGCCATTTGCGGCGAACGTGCTTCGGAAGGAAGCCCTGTTCAACGGCTTGCTGCCAGAGCTCAAGCTGCCCCCGGTTTGATGCGGTCAAGGTTTCCGTGCGAGCAATGTTCTCGGCCCGGTATTTCAGCAGCTTCGCGGCGTACTTCGCGGCCTTTCCCCTTGCCTTTGCCGACGCTTCCTCAAAGGACATCTTCGGGTTCTTTTCAAGCAGGTTATGCCTTTCCCTTGCCTCGAACTTCTCAACAGCGCGAGCGTGCTTGGGGAGTAGTCCGATGCGCTCTTTGATGATTCGCGCGCTCTCGTAGGGGTGTTTTCCATCGGTGAATGCGCGTTGAATCGTCTCCTTGATCGCTGTTCTGGATTCTGCTGAAACTCTGGTGACCAGGTCGGCGGCGTGCCGGTCCACCCATTCAACCGCCCGGGGATTGGTGACGTCGAAGCGGACGGACAACCCTGTCACGGGAGGCGGAGGAAGCGATCCGCTGCTGGCGGTGGCACCCTGAGCGACGAGCTTCTCGATCGCGACCCGCCAGCGCTCGCTCAATCCGGTCTCCATCGTCTCCCAGGGGATGGTCTTCATGACCGTTTCCAGGTTGCCGGTTGCGAAGGCCGCTTCGATGCGAGCCAGGACGATCTTGCCCTGGGTTTCCTTGACCACATCGAGGAAATCTTTGATCCACCGAGGGACGGCTTTGTCGGCCACCTCGTGGGTGGGGAGGTCTTCTGGGTTGATGGCCTTCAAGATGGGGGTAATGCGGGAGAGGAAGCCGTCGAGGGTATGGGCAAGGAAGACCCTATTCATCCGGCAGCTCCTTCAACTTCTCGAGTAGCATTCTCGCAGCCTCGGCCATCTCCCTGAGGGGACCCGCAGCCTTTCCAACCTCCATGTTGGCCTCGCCGTCCTCGGACGCAGGGAGCCCGCTGACCTGCCGCAGGAAACCTTCATCCCTCGGCCCAAAGGTAATGGCTTTCACGGCACCAACGGCCGTAATGAACTCGGCCAGGTCCTTGAGGTCAATTTCGGAGACCTTGCCATGAGCCAGGGCGGGAAGGTTGTCCGTGCGCCACCCATTGAGCTTGAAGAGCCGCGGGATAGCGTACCGATTGAAGGTTTCAGCGATGGAATCCAGCCACCCCTCGATGGCCTGTCCGAATAGATCGATCTTGGACTCGGCGAGGGCGTAGGACCCGACTCCCGAGTGGCCGATGAGAATGAAATCGGCGAGGATGGTCTGGGCGATCGCCTTGTCATACCGCTGGATGATCTTGTCGGTGTCGATGGCGCGCCGGCCGCCGGTGGAGAGGAGTTTGAGATCGAAGAGCTTGTGGCCCTCTTTATCGTAGGCGTTCGGCCAAACAACTCCGCCTTGCTCATCCATCCGGATGCTCGTCACGAGCTTCTTGATGATCGCCAAGATCTGCTTCTGTTCGGCGGTAGCATTCGCCGCCAGGAGTTCGGCGGGTACCTCTGCCACCGGGAGCCCGTTCAATTCCCGCTCGATGCCGATCGCCTCGATGACCTCGATCTTTTTCTTGAAGTACCAGCTGCGGTAGGCGTTCCGGTAGGCCGATCGTCCTTCCGGGTTGTTCTTGTAGGACCTGTGCCTGAAGAGGAGGGCTTTCTCGATGGGGAGACGCACCGTGTCATAGTTAGGGGGCGAACGCTGGATCATTGCTTGGATGGAGCCGTGTTCATCGAATTCCCATTGCCAGAGGGTCTCCTGGGCGCGAATCGGGATCCTTCTCCATCCGATCGCCCCGTCGTTGTACTTGCTGGTCGGCAATTCCTTGGCGTCCTGGCCTGGGCCAGCCATTCCCGGCTGCTGGCCCAGACGCATTTTGTAGACGACCTCGTGCCAGGAGAAGCCGAAATCTTTCATTGTCATGATCTCGGAGATGAGGTCCGTCCAGGTGGTGGTCATGTCCTCCATGCATCCCTGAACGAAGTCGGCGTTCTGCTGATCCTGGGGATCGTCGCTCGCCGCATCCACCCGCCAGGAGACCTTGCGGATCAACTGGTCGATGGCGAAGTTCAACGCCCCGATAGTGGCGTCGTTGTCCCGCATCTCACGGTAGACGGCCATCCCCCTGGGACCCTGCAGCTCGCGGAGAAATTCCTCGAAGACGAAGCCCGAAAAACGAACGAGGCCGGTCTGGCCGAGCTCTCCCATGACAGCGGCGTCGATGATCTGTTTGTTGATGTCGGTCATTGCATACTCCATCCACTGGTCATCCCGCCGAAGTCCATCCCGGACAGGTCGGAGGGCAATTCCGTCTTCTTGGTGTCGCAAAGGGCGTTGAGGGCGCCGCTCGATCCGTCCACCTGGTCATCGTGGGCCGCCTTTGGAAATCCCTCGAGCTCGTTCAGGTAGGCGTCATTCCAGGGGCCTTTTACTAGGTCCACATTGCCCCCTTCCGCCTGGGCACTCAAAGGCTTGGCCCGGGTGACCTTGTCTTGCCGGGCTGGGAAGGCCCGGACGTCGTACCCCGCGAGCAACCTGATGTAGGAGGCGATCTCGAACTTTCCGGCCTGCCCGGGGTCTTGCTCGATGCCGATTGTGTACCGATCTCCGAAGGTCGCCGCATCCTGCTCGGTGATGCGCTGGATCGCCGTCTCGACATCCAAGGGAGAACCCTGGAAGCGTTCGACGTGGGCCACGACGAAGTGATTCTCCTTGGTCACGCCCATCAAGACGCCGACCGTCCAGTCGGGATCCTTCTTGGGTTTGGCCTCGGTGGCCGCCCGGTCCCAGTAACGGATCCAGGCGATGATGTCGGTCGGGGTGGTCTCGATGATCCGGAAGTAGCGACGCTTGAAGAACTCCCCGGCTGCCACCCTGATCTTCCAGTTGCCACCGAGGAGGCGCTCCCTTTCTACCCGGTCCAGGAGCATCAGGTTTGATCGGTACCCCGGATCCTTTTCCTGGAGAATTTTGTTGTCGTCCAGACACGCAGGGATAAAGGTAACCGATTTCGCCTCGAGTTTTGGGTCTCGCTCCCAGAGGTGCGGGTATTTCTCCCTCAACTCCGCTTCGCTGTCACCCCAGATCAGATCGTCGCCATCCCGAATCAGCCAGCGCAACACGCCGGCACGATCGGAGATCGGAAAGCCCGTATCCTGATCGATCCACCATGCAAGGAAGCGCGCGACCCAGGAGTCGGCGTCTGGGTTGCAGGATGCCCTCGTGTAGGGTCTCACCCCGCAGGTAGAGCGGTTCCTCGAGAGCATATAAAAGAACTGGCTCTCGGTGAAATGGGTCAGTTCGTCGAACTCGAGGAGGCAGATTTCGGCGCCCTGGTAGTTGTGTTTGTCGCTCTCGTACTGCAGGTGGGCGAACTGGATTTCGCCGTTCCCGCCGAAGGTCCACTTGTGGGCCGTCTGATTGGATCGCCCTCCGAGTGTGGGGAAGATCTCCTCTGACTTGTCCCAGAGGCCGCCCTGCTGGGTGACCTGGGAGAAGGTGCGTCGGAAGACGACGGCACCGAAGCCGGGAACATCCCGGTGCTTCGTGCCCTCTGCAAGAAGCGACCAGCTCTTTCCGCCGCCCGCTGATCCGCCGTAGATCGCGATATCGGCTTTCGTTACCCAGAAGTCAGTTTGCGGTCCATCCTGGGGCGTGAGGCCGGATTCCTTCGCCTTGGTCTTCAGTTCTTCGACCCTGGCCTTTTCCGTGGCCTCTAGCTCCCGTTTCTCACGAGCCCTACGAAGTCCCCTGAGTGCCGGATTTTCCGTCAATCCGGACGGTCCCCCATCTCCCTTCGACGGCCTTGAGAAGCGCGGCACGTTGATCTGCATCGGCGATCACCTCCTGAGCCGCGTTGACCATCTCGACCCCCAGTTGCTCAATTACTCGATCCAGGGTAGCGAGAGAAACCATTCCCTCCTGGCGCTGTTTCCCGATCTTCTCGACCAGGCCCCCGATGTCGCCGATGAACTTGCCCACGGTCAGGATGTCGAGCACCTGCCGGGGCCTTCCCTCGTTTACCCCGTTCGCCTTCCAGCTCTCGTACCAAGCCAGGAGGGCCTCGGTGAAGGCGTCGTAGCGGTTGACGTAGTCCGTGATGAGGGCACGCAGCAGGAGGACGTCCGGCAGGAGGTTGAGGGGGTCAGGGTCCTTCTCGAAAGTCTCGATCAGCTCGGCGAGGCGGGTGCGAGTGACCGCGGAGTAGCGTCCGTGCTTGATTGGGGTCTTGCCGCCGTGAAGCCAACAGCGTCCGGTACCTGGGTGATCGGTTCGGTGGCCAGCCCTCTGTTTGCAGATGCCTCCTTTGTGCGTCTTGGAGCCGCAGATCGTTTCGGCATGAGGTTCCGGGGTTTTGGCTGGCGGCATGGGGTCTTTATTCTTCGCCATCGTCCACCACCTCCGAGAAGTCGCCCAGAAAACGCCCAGGAGCCTAACCTACGATGGTCTTGTTCCCGAGGGAAACCCACCCTGAAGGACGTGCGCACCAACCCTTCGCTTGAGAAGCGGAGAAAAAATGTCCCAAAACCTGGTCTTCCATGCGGCCCTGATCGTCGTATGCCACTTCTGGCTGCCTGAGCCCGTTGGACTCGCCATCCACATGGCCTTTGCCCTTCTTTGGCTCTTCCACTTCCTGGAAAGGAGGTTCCGCAAGCAGGAAAGAAGAGGCCCCGGGAGATGATCCCGGGGCCTGGGGGCCACGTTGCCCCATACCGGCATTTGATTTGCGCCGGCAGACTGGAACAAGAGGGGAGCCGGCTGCACCTGCAATCACGGGATAGGCCGGCTCCCCCTGGAATGGATCGCCATTGCGCCTGGTGCGGGGCGGCTTACGGGCGATCCAAGGTCGTTACTTCTTTTCGTGTGCCCTGCCGCAAGTGCAGAGGGCAGAAGCCTCGACGACGCAGCTCGCGATCTGCTCCTTGCCATCCTGGTTGGTCCGCCCCTTGACCAGCAGGGCGTGGGTTTCGTTGACTATGATGAAAAGATGTTGGTTTCCGTCCTTGTCCAAGTCCACCCCGACGTCGGTGATAGTTCCTCCGATGACATGCTGCTGAATCAGGTCTTGTAGAGATTTTTCGGCCTTACGCTGTTTCGCGTTCTCGATGCTCCCGATGCTCATTTGGCGGACTCTTCCTTGGCCTGCTGTTTCACCTGGAAGGGCATCCAGTTCCAGTGGCCAGGCTTCGGGATGTCGTCTTCGGCGTGGGGAACGCTCTGCACCGGAACGGGAGTTCCGTCTCGCTGGAACACGCAAAGGTTGATGGTTTCTCCGGTATTTACGGCCGTCACGATCGCGGCGAGTTGCTCAGTGTCGGCAGATTCCTGGAAATAGACGTTTCGTCCGACGGTTGCATTGGGGGACATATGATCTCCTTTCAATTTTTCTGCTGTCCTATTCGCGGTCCAGGTCGCATTCATCCCCAGCCCGGTGGTTCCTGCTGGTCAGCTCGCAATATCCGAGACGACCGTCAGCCTCCAGGGGCGCGGCATCCGATACCGTCCAGCACTCCATTTTGCACTCACCACAGGTCATCGGCTGCTCCCAAAGAAATAACCCCCTGCCTGGTCGATTGGCAAAGGGCTTTGGAGGAAGGGGGAGAACATCGTGCAAGCGGTTGGTTGCGGGTCCGCTTATGTCACTTATAGCACTTGCTTGATTAGTCGTGTGGTAAGTGATTTGATAAGTCTTTTGTTAAGTCGGTTACAATATATTATATCAATTCATATGAGCGCGTTCCTCGACCTGTTTTGCAAGCCACCAGTCGAGATGCTCCAGGATGATCCGGCAGGCCTTGACCAAGCGCTCATCCAGGGCCTTTCGGGAAAGGATTTGTTGGCGGGAGATCTGAGTCTTGCTTGTGAAGGCTGACCGATCAGACGTCAGTTCCAGGCTTCGGCAGGCGTCCTCGTCGTGATACCGAACAGACTCAACGGCCTCGCGCATCACTTGGTATGGGACACCATCCAACATGGCGACTATCTCGTGTTTGAGTTCGGGGACGCCTCCTGACATCTGGATATAAACGCCATCCTGACGCCCGGTATAGTGGAGTTGGCGCGGGGCAGTGATAGAGAGTGGTCCATTTCCTGGGCAAAACGGGCGCTTGTGCTTGTAGTGGGAGCCGCCGTGTCTCCCGAGTCCGAAGTACTCCCAGAGGTCCTCGAGCAAGGGGAGCATGGCTTTTGCTGCGTTGTAGTTCAATCAGGCCTCCATTCTGCCCCTGGCTCTCTTGAGTTCCCTTTGCTTACACCCGTAGATGCTCCGGCAGGACCTCGAGCACATTTTTGTTTGCCGCGGCTTCAGTTCCGTGCCGCATTCCACGCAGTACCGGTGTTCCTCAACCACGGCCACCTCGCCGAAGTGCCGGATTATTCGCTTGTCCTTCCCGATGGCGCAGGACCACCCCAGGTCCTGGAC
>Ga0209318_1000532_pt1 | contig 36830 bp, 61 predicted proteins | sample RifGroE1_FD_183999 | JGI IMG/M metagenome (GOLD analysis project Ga0209318, IMG submission 183999) | Groundwater microbial communities from Rifle, Colorado, USA - Groundwater E1 (SPAdes) (version 2) | ecosystem: Environmental > Aquatic > Deep subsurface > Groundwater | place: Rifle, Colorado... | reverse complement strand
TTTTTCTGGTTGTACGCATCCATAAGATTGTTTTTCTGAATGTAATCGCCTGCTAAATCCTTGATGTGTACGCTCATCTGCTCCAGAATCTTATTGTCTTGTATCGGTTTGTTTGGCATTATCCATATCCTTTCGGTTAAAATAAAAAAGGCGACATCCAAACCGTTACCAGTTAGAAAGTCGCCTCTATGCTTATGCTTATAGTCAGCGGTTATTTAATTATTTTTCTGTTTCCAAGTACTCCATCTGCTTGTGTACTATTTTCCCGTTTTGGACCTTTACCTGCAGGTTAATGGTATAAAACTGCATTCCAAGTAAGTTACCTATCTTCCCGGCTTCCTGGTATGCTATGCTTTTCTGTTCGCTCAGTGCTTCAGTAAGGTTCATTATTCGCTCCTTTATGCCGGTACTCTGGTCCCGGTATGGTTAACATGAAATACAATCGTATCCCATTCAGCCATTGGAATATTCTTCCGGTTGCAGTTCTGTCCTTCCGGAGTATCTTCCACCGCTGTACAACCGATAACATCAAACTTTTTCACGCCCAATTCGGTATAACCAATTTTTGCAGCTGCATCCCAAGCGTTAGACGATTCAGTACGGGCTATTCGCAAGACTCTCCAACCCTCGGATTTTGTCAGTGTTTCAAAGTGCGATTCTATTGCCAACTTAACATCGTTCATAGACATTCCATCATCCATAGCCTGTTTCAGTATCTGCTTAATCTCGTTCTTTCTGGTGTTCAGGGTTTTATCAGTGTAGTTTCGGGCCAGCTTTTCAACCACCAAACGAAATTCTACGCTCTGCGTCCCTGTCTCCACGGTAGTTTCAAAAATCCCGTTAACATCGTCAATAGATATTGTCAGCCCGGATGTAAAAAACTTAACTGCATTCTTTCGTGCCTGGCCAAGCTCCTCCGCATCATTAAACAAATCTCCAACATTCAGCCCCTTAGACTGATATAGCCCGGCATCCTTTTCTAGTCCGGTCAGCACTCGTTCTTTCAGTGCTTTAAAATATTCGTTCAGCCCTTCAACAATCTTTGGCTGAATGCGTTTTGTCTTTGTCTTGTGCGCCCATTTGTGAATAAGCATTTTCTGGTCATCAGACTTTGTTCCGGTCACTTCCTCATGACTACATCCATATGCTGATTTCCCTGATTCAGTGCCGAGATTATTGCTTGTTTCTTCTATCGGGACGACGTTCATTATTGACCGGTACCCTTTCGGGCAGTTTTCATCAGGAGCCATACCGATGTTTTCCCGTGCTTCCGGCGGTGTCATGTACCCGTGCTTGATGCCTGACTCGTTCATCTTAATGGCCTTATCAGTATCAATCGTCTGGCGGCGTTTGAACATGAAATATTTTCCCGAGCCATCAACCATTTCAACAACCTGGCTAAACGGTTCTTCAATGAACGAAAAAATTGTATCAAGTACGGATTCCCACTCAATCTGTTCCTGCTCTTTCGTTGCAAACCGTGTTTCAAGTCCTGCCTTGCTGCGTGGAATACGAAAAAACATTAGAATATCTTCTTTGGTACTCAGCAGCCGGTTAGCCATTTCCAATTCAGAATAATTAAGATTGATAGCTTCCGCTTTCAGCCCTGAAGGTAACATCATAATCTGGTTTTTTTCATTCCCGTATTCTTCCCTGATTTCAGCTTTCACCCTTGGTCTATCACTCGACAACACTTCATCATTCGGGTCCGTGATAACCATCTTAACGATTGGTCCGGTAGAAAAAAAGCTTTTATCGAACAAATACTGAATCCGGTCAACTTCCAAACTCGGCGCATTCTTCTGTACTACTCCCATACCACGCAGCATATTGTACGGACTTCCGGCGTTAATATGCAGCATGTATTCAGTCGGTATATTAATTGTGCCACCTTCAAACCCATCCACCCGATACATGCTTATCCGCGTCCCGGCGTTTGTGTCGTATGCTCTAATTACCCGCCCATCTTCGTCAATTACATCGACATTAGCAGGGTTAAACACAAGGAAATTTGATGGGGTATCCTTTCTCCGTGCCAGCTTGTTCCGTTGGTCCAGCAACGCAAAAAAATTACCATCTAAATCCAGATGGTTAACAACGGTCCTTATTAGATGCCTATACCGTACATTCTTCTGTGTCTTGCCATACGGATATTTAAACAGTTCAGCAGCTTTGGACCCGGTAATTTCCTTATCGTTCTGGTATATACCATAATCAACCCTGCTTATCTCGTCAGCCCGGAGAGTAGTGCAGAAACCAACGTACCTAATGCCTCGGTAAGCATCAAGAAACTGTTTTGATGACCGAAGCTCATATGTGTTGGCTCTTGTGTCGCCAAACATTCTATTTTGGAATTGGACTGGTGTCTCAGATATGGTTGATTTTGTGCCGATGGGAACCTCTGTTTTTGTGGTTTGGATGTCCCGATATGCGGTTATTATATCTTTTATGTCGGACAGTATTGCCATGTTTTCCCCTTGTTATCTATTTTTATATTAACATCGAATTGAATTTTGATACAAATTTGCTCTATGCAGCATCATCGTCAAACTCATCGTCAATATCTTCCACGTATGCTATCAGCTTATTAATTTCTCTGCGAACTTTCTTGTTGCTCCATACCGCATACCTGAGAGCATCGGCAACGTCATTGTATTCATCCACCAGCTTTTCAGCGTTATATCCACCATCAGGCATTTCCTTGTACATGAAGTTATTGCAATCGTTGATTAGCTCTTTATGGCTGTATTTCAGTTTCATTCGTTCGGAATACAGCAGCCGGTTCACAAACTGGAATCCGGCAAGCACCTTAGAAGTTACTTGTTCTACACCCTCATTTTTTGTATATTCCGATTTCATCCAGCTACGGGCCGGGATACCGACATCTTTCAGCGTCTTGATTGATTCCGGTCGTTCGTGGGACGTATACCACATATCACACTTATACTGCTTTTGCAGCTCCCTGATAATTGAAACCATTGTCCTTTTTTCTTTGTTCTCGGTCATGAACATCAGGCCGCTTTCGCCAATAGCCTCCAATACATGCACCTGCCAATCATACGTTACGCCGACAACCACAATACCGGCTCTGTGAGTATGCCCGCTGTCAAACCCTCCGAATACAAACCGGTATGCAGTAGCGTCAAACTCTGTTACAAGATTGCTATCAGTGAACCCGGATAACACCCGTCCTGCATAGTTAGTCCACTCTGCCAGGAAGTTCCGTGCAAAATCTTCCGGCGGCATTATCTTTTCAAGGGCCTGAACCCGTTCTAAAAACCCCTTAATCATCGTTTGTTCTTTGAACGTCCAGTGGTAGTACACCCATGACCGCCGTGTATCGCATCTTTCATCATCAACCGGTTCTCTCGTGATACCGTCAATACACACTTTGTATATCTGGTGATATACCCAGTTGTTACCTTTCGGAGTAGTGGTCATAATGGCCCAACCGTCATTATCCATTAGAGCCGCCTGCACATTATCAAACCATACAGATTGTTTCCAACGGGCCACCTCAGTACACAACGCACCGGCAACACCCTCCCCGACCAGTAGGTCAGGACGTTCGGAAGTTTTGAATTCGATTAATACATCCCAGTGCAGTAACCATAACTTTTTATTCGATGCGTCATAGGTGAAATCAACTCCACGGCGCATTCCCATCTTGAGCAGAATTTCGATGATATAACGTTTCAGAATATCTGCGTGCTTGTATGTCAGCCCGATTGCCCAGTAATGCAGCTTTGGGATATCATCACGCCAGCTGTGGATTTCCCGGCCCTTTCCAGAGTCCAGGTCTTTGAATATATTTTTTACTGCTTTACGGGCAGCAACATAATCTTTGCCGCCACGCCTGGTTGCATTGATAAGAATATTGGGGCAGGTTTCCCGGTACACACGTTCCTGTTTATCGTGCCCGCCCATTTTCTTTTTAAACTCAACAGTAACCAGTTTTCCCATATTTTTCTCCAATAAAAAAGGCACATACCCGGAGTTACCCGGCAATATGTGCCTCTGTGCGTTTCGCTAACAGTCAGCGGTTATTTAAGATTGTGGTTGTTTTTCAGGATACTGCTGTTCAAATCCTTTTGCATCTATTCCCCTGCTCATATAAGTTACAAAGCACTCATGGTGATAAAGATCGCCATGATACTCAACAAAAAGTCCAGTAATAGCAGCATTGCAAGCATGGCATATTCCTTTATTATTTGACCTACTATCCAAGACCACACCATATCCTGTATACTCTACGTTATTCATAATCGCCTTATTGTTATATCCCTGTATCATGTCTCCTCACCCCCTATTCTTTAAATACCGGTTCTAATATTCCGATACCGGACGACATCACTTTTGGCGCTACTATACTTTCATGCGCCGGGGCAATATGTATTTCTGCCTCGATTTCACAATCACCGGTAACATAAAAACTACGTGCCTGTATCTTGCCAACCCCTACAACCGTATCTCCCAGCTTCACCGGGATATCATCATAAAACTGCTTTCTCGCTGTCTCCTGGTCAACCTTCAATACTACGTTATACATTTTATCATCCTTTCTGGTTGTATTCCCCCGGTGGCGTACCCTCATTTTAACACCGGTTTTATTGCTCTATGCAATTATCATAATAAACTCTAGTCTTCCCCAAAAACAAACTTCTTTTCCGTGTCTGTCGGCGTATCATCAGGACGGCTGCGGAGACTTTCAATATATCCTCGCTTTTTACCTTTTGTTTTCAGATAAAATATTGTTGCTGCTGTATCTCCAGATTTAATTTTTTTATATAATTGAGTCTCCGCAAAATCTAGCGCTATATCCCCGATGCTTTCGACTTTTTCTTTGAATTTTATATCTTTTTTACAATACGCATAAAATGTATGGCGTGATATCCCAGCAAGTGAACATGCCGTGGTGACGACTCCTAGTGTTTTTTCAAGAGCATCGAGCAACTTTTTTTTATTAATGTTAGCTTTTGTGACTCTTGGCATATTAACTCCAATAATCCATATCGTCAGTAGCTGCTTTATTTTTTCCCTCTGTCTCCGTGTTCGGCGTCAATTCAGATCCTGGACTTAATGATTGTAACTTCAGTATGCAATTTATGATTGTCGATGTTTCCGGCACAACAATCCCTTTATCTTTCTCCCATTTTAAGGCTATTTCCAGCCGTTCTTTTTGAATATTTATCAGGTTTTGTATTTCATCCATAAATTTTCCTTTCAATTTTCCGTAGGGTTTGCATCACATAAGATGCTCCGGAATGCATTGGACCGCCGATGTTCTGTTTTTCTGCTATGAGTTTTGCTGTACCGGTATACCCATGCACAGCAGAATGGCATTCGTTGCAAAGTATTTGAATGTTTTTTTCATCAAATATCATCTCCACATCATGCTTAATAATCTTCATAGGTATTATGTGATGGCAAACTATTTCTGACTTTTTGTGATATTTTTTTTTACATAGCTCACAAACCATCCCTCTCTTTTGTTTTAAGCTACTTGCAAACCTTATCCATCTTTGTGTTAATTTCATTTTATATTCCTATACTCAATTCATACTGAAGCTAATTCTGATAATTCCGTAGCCTTGGAAGTTCATATCCATATATAGGATTTGTTGCAATTTATGGTTTGTGCTGTACATTTTTGGATACCTGTTCATACTTCTATGATAACCCTTTATGGTTGTTTGTGCCTAATTTATGGCTTTTTGTAATACTTTTTCAGTCGGCTGTTATCGATTAATTTAATTATTTTTTTCTTTTCCGGTTCTGATAGTTTCGATGTTGTGATTAAGTCCAGGAGTCGTTCTTTCTGCTTAATACTTAGGCCAAGTTCTGCATATATACTTACCAGGTTGACGGTTGGACTTGATATGATGTTACGGATAACTATAACCCCGTATCTGGATATCGTGTTGTTTTCTATCAGGCGATCGGTCACATCTTCTTCACGTTTTCTTTCGCACCGCTTAAATACACTCAATCCGTGGCCATCTATGCTAAAACTCATATCCTACCCCCTATATTGAGATATTCGCTATTAATCTATTTATAACAACCTTCATCCAACCTACTCACCGCCTTTCAACAGAAACTTTTTGCTTTTGCACTTGTCCCATCCTCCTATATAACACTGGCTTGATTCTGGAATACCGTTTTTGCATCGTGTGCATAGCGGCAGAGATTCCGCATACGTTTCAATGGTTAGCACAATTTTGTTTATTCTGCATTCAGCGCAATCAATATTTTTCATCAATAATTCAAGAACATCATTATCTTTTTTGTTTTTCACATGTTCACACGGAGACTTCATTATCGTTTTAATTTTGCTTATCAGTTCATCCCTGTTCATCTATCTCCCTCGCTTTCTTTTTCAAATACCTCTAGACACTCTTCTACTGTTTTGCATGTCTTTGAAAACTCAGTGTAGTAACGTCCATCGATACGCATTTCTTCAATTGACGCAAGATATGGTACCCCGCCATTCATGGTAAATATTGTATATTTTTTATTACATGATTTTTTTTCGTATGAATAACAAAAATCAGGTCTTTGCCGGTTCTTAATTAATTTAAATTCAGATAATTTCATAATACATTCCCTCGCTTTCTTTTTATTTGCATAATCGTAAAATCTATATAATACTTAATAAATCCTATTGCCTGTTTCCGACAAAACTGCTTACAACTTCTAACATATGTATCCGACATCGAGTTATAATTGATAATCACACCCTTCTCGTTTTTCCAAGCTTTATAAAACATAATCACTCACCTTCTCTTTCTATCTTTTTCCCCTGTCGTAGTTGTGCGGGACGTTATCGGCACACCCGCTACAGAAATGGTTCCCTTTGCTTTCCCAGTAACCTCCCTCAGAATTACTATCATATAACCCTCCGCAATAATCACATCTTTCGATATTGTCAGGGAGAATACAAAAGTGTTCCTGAAGATACCAGATTATCGCAAATGCTTTCTTCTGTGTAAGTTTTGGTTTGCTGTGACGTGCTAAATAAATGCCTTCCGGGATGTTTCCCTGCAAAAATTCATAAAATTCATCAACCCACTCAATGTCTTTTAGGTCTTTTTTTTGATTGTTTTTTAAAAGCTTGATTTCTTTTTCCCCCATATCACTTCACCTCCGCTTTCTGTTGTTTTACTTTATTAATAAACTCTTGTGATAGAGTCTCTGGAAGGTCTTCATATTGAGTCTCAAAGATATAAAGCTCTTCTTTGCAATTGGGGCAAATACCGCTAGAAAATCTCGTTCCGCAATCATCACAGTAAATCATCCCACTATTCCCCTTTCATTGCGTATTTTGGCTATTTCAGTGGTCATTTTTGCTGATGCTAAACCACCTCCGCTTGTTGTAGGTATTTCTTCCAACACTCGTCACAATCTCCTCCATCGCAAAGCATGTAGTCAAACTGACTATTGCATTGCCCGGTCTCACTTAAAAAATCGGCTACGGCTGATATACTCTCCCCCTGCATCTCCTGCCTGACACGTTGCTCTGTCTGCTGGATGGCTGCGGTGATTGCGGCAATCTTCTGGTCTGCTTCCCATGCTATTATTCCATCGTTACTACCTCCATTCCTTATTTCCCTTGCCAAATCTCCATTCATATATTTTTCTGCCTGTGGTTCTTCATTATCTATCGTTATCACTTTAAGTCCACAGTACAAATCTGACAGCAGCCGGTATCTGTAGCAATGTTGGTATCCTCTTGTCGGCTTGCTCTTGGTTCTCTGCTGTTACTCCCAGCCAGACATTTGGCAGTGGTACTCCGGTGATATCGTCAAAGTGTATGGGGTACTCACAGGGACTATTTTCAACCAACTGCCAGTACATATTTTCTGGCCGTTTGGTCAGGATAATGAATGTATGCTGTGGGCATTTCTCGATAACATCAAAAATTCGACAGATAAATTGATTGGGCACATCCTCGTGAAATAAATCACTCATACTACAGACAAATATCTTTCGTGGTTTCTTCCACTTCAACGGCTGCTGAAGTCGTTCCGGGAATGTTTGCACTTTACAGGATAGATCAAGCCATCCTTTCAATCCCCGGTACCTGGATATCATATTCAGTGCATAACAGTTCATGCATCCATCCGAAACAGGAGAACAGCCCATAACAGGGTTCCAAGTCGACCCTCCTTCTAGCCATTCAATACTGCTTTTACTTCCCATCAATTTCCCCCTCTCTTTCCATCCCCTGGAATCCATCTTCCTGGTGTGCTTCAACCAGATGCGGAGTTTTATGCCTATCTATCCCTGACATCAATTTTCCCCTTTCTTTTCAAACGCTTCTTTGTAATGCACACAGCCATTACATTCTTTTCTGTTCCTGTCACATGCGACACAATACTCAATCCTTAGTTTCTTCCATGTCTCTTGTGTTGCGGTCTTCTCTCCGCTGTAATATCCGGTTGCCGTTATCATTATTCCCTCCTTGGTTGTTGAGCCACTTGATACAATCATCCAGTGACCTCCACAGCAAATATTCAAAACCTAATTTTTCTACTGTGCGTTGATACTCCTTTTGATTTTCATTTTGCTTTCCCTTTTCAGTTTTCACCTCTGCAAATACTACTCTTTTCGGCAGAAGTATCACCAAATCACTTACTCCTGCCCGGAATCCTTCTTTTTTCAGTCTTGACATATAAGCAGCTGACTTGTTTTTAGATTCAGCGTTGAAAAACACTCCATTAGGCACTGCAAAATGCTCGATACGTTTCCAAGTCATATACTCAACTATTGCTACCTGTATATTGTGTTCGTCTTTGCTCATTACGCCACCTCTTCTGGTTCAAAAAGAGACATTTGCGCTCTTTGACCTTTGCAAAACCTCTTTGCTTCTTCAAAAATCTGGTTGAGTACAAAAAGATACTTTGATGGATACTTAATATCCAAAGACTGATTATAATAATTGTCTGATGCATGAGAGGTGCCAAAAGATATCTCTATCAAGCCAAACTCACGAACAATACAGGCATCAATAGTTACAAGGACATTTTTACCCTCTTTAACAGAAACAGCCTCTATCTTAATCCTTTCGGTTATTTCTTCTGGAAATTTACATATTACACCAGCTAATTTAGAAAGTTCCCCGAATGCCTTGTATAGCTCCGGGGCTGGCTGGTCTTCTGACGTTATTTTGTATGTGTCAAGTCCACCAGTAGTATTCGTCTTTTCAAATTCAATTGATATTTTGTCACCATTAATCTTTACTTTTTTAACATTACTTATTTCTGACATTATTTTTTCTCCTTTATTCCATAATTTTCCAGTTTGCAACTTACTACTGGAGCAGTCAGCACACCGCCAACTTTCGATAACTCAATCAAAGGGTTTTCTACGCATTTGTATTTGTGGACCCTAATCAGCTGTGAGAGTTTCTTTTCCGTCTTTGTGTAAGCTACATCGATTTCGTAGGAATTCTCACAGCCGGAACACGCAACAATCTTACTGTCAGAACATTCCATTGGATGTGCTTTCATGGTTTGTTTCTGCTAATCTGTTAATGTACGCGGACTGAAAATCTTTACCGGAATTTTCATTTCTTTTTGTCACCAAAGCAACGATGACATCTTTGTACAAAATTTCGCTAAGTCTGGTAGGCAGCGACTCAAGCACGAAATTTTCAATATCAAATCCAAGAATTTTCAAGTATTTTTTTGACATTCCAATGTACTGCCCTTCCAACGGAGCATTGGTGTACACCTTGCGTCCTGTATAATTCATGTCAGTAAGCGTAATTTCAAAATATAGCCTCAACACACCAAGCTTATCCTCATTAATGGTCACATTTGATATCATTCCAGGATACTCACCGTCAGGGATTCTTACAAAATCATCTTTCATTTCTGCTCCTTCAAAATCTTGTTGTGCCTGTCTTAATCTATCTCCTATCATTTTTATCACTCCTGTTTATATTTTTTTAAGCAGCTGCATCAGCTTGCTTTTTTGCTACAATTGTCGAATACTTAACCATTAATACTTTTGCCTGTTCGAAAGTCAGGTCCTTAGGGTCAAACACTTTCAACTTGTCCATTTCCGACTCCATTATTGCTTTGTGCTCCCCGAAAAGAGCTTCATCAATAGCAGCTAGTTGTCCCGGTATTGCTTTTTTTGGTTGGTCTATCGGCATTGGATTATTTACAAGTTTTGTAGATTCATCCTTGACTAATTTTTGTTGTTCTGGCTGTGCCTGTTTTTCTTTCATCTGGCGTTCAATTATGTCTTTTACCGGGTTTTTCTCCGAATAAGCTATGCACTTGCTCTTAATTTCTTCCATTTGTTTTTTTGTAACATTCTCAAGGTTGACCATGTCGGCTCCTACTTCAGAAAAATATATTTTTGCCTGCTCCCCGTAATAAGGATGACCAAGGGTGTCTTTCAGTAGCTTTATTTCGTTTTGTGTTAACTCGGATTCTTTTGTCTGAGTTAGTTCAGACTTAGTTACTGGTTTTTCTGTTTGTGCAGGAGCTTCTTGCTTCGGTTTCTCCGTAGTTACTGGCTTTGCAGTTGCAGACTTAGTTGCCGGAGGAGTTGTTTTTACTTCTGGCTGAGGTTTTACAGGTGTATTGTCAGTCCCGGAATTAAGCCACTCCAAAAGTTGTTTGCCAGTATCCCTGGTAACAATAAAATCTTTCCCGTCAAACATGCTGGTACGGTCCTTACTGCATCCGGCATAATGGTTTTGATTCAAACTGAACACGACTGTCATTTCGTATTCAAACCCGTCCCTGGTAATCGGCTGTGTCCCGACTTTCTGAACGCCCATCTTTCCGTTACCCTGCATCCCCATGTCATACCCCATTTTTGAACGTACAGTTGATATCACATGGATTTTACTATTCAGGATTGCCCCGACAAACTTATTATGACGGGGTGTAACCTTTGCCCAGTCCTGGTATCTACCCCCAAGGTTAGTCTGGATATCCAGACATCCACCTTCACCATTCCACTCATGGGTAATACTGTCGATTATCAACACTGCATATCCAGAGTCCTCCGCTGCCTTTATTGCTTCAATATATTTTTCTGGCGTAAATGGTGCATATAAGTCCAGGACATCAAACTTGAACCGGTCAGCATACAGAGATGCGGATCTATTCTCAGTATCTATGAGAGCAATCTTTCCACCCTCGGCAAGTCCTTCAGCCAGCATCAATGCTGAATAAGTTTTTCCGCTTCCAGAACCCCCATCAAGGAGGACTTTTGCTTTTAATTTTTCTTTTACAGCTATTTTAAACATTGGTTTTTCCCTTTCTTTATCGAATCATTATGTAATTGGCATCAATCAACCTGACACCTGGTATATCCAGTTGCTCATTCTGCTCTTTTGCTGTTTTTAGGGTATTCAGCAGCAGGTCTTTATTCGGTTCTTTTGTTACTTGCCAATATGATGTAAGAATTTTCGGGATTCCATCTTCATCAGTAACAACTATTTGAACACTTTCTCCGGACCTGACTGCCTTTATAATTTCTTCCGATTGAGATGCAGCAACAAAACTCAATCTGAAATCACAATAGTTATCAGGGATGCTATCAATCATTTCTTGTCCGGCTTCGTTTTTTACTATTTCTATGGCATCTTTTTCAGTAAGAGTAATATTAGCTGTTACCGCATTGAGCTTCTTTATTTTCGTGCATTCCATGAAATACTTTATGTAATTCCTGATATTTTTGATTGTGTTTTTTGCCGTACCTCTTTTGGCATCCATTCTCTTTTTTTCTGCCTCGTACATTTCCGCTAAAGCATCTGTGTACCGGATGAAAGAAACAATGTTTTTCAGCTTCTCAGGTACTTTTGCGTGCATCTCGATAAGTGCTTTTAGCTTTTCTTCCGGGATTTCTCCTTCATGCTCTTCTGCAATTTTTTCAAGTTCTAACTGCAATTCCGTAATTGATTCGTCCAACTTCATCAGACTCATTTTTGCTTTTTTCTCTGCCATTATTCTTTTTCCTCCCTGTCCAAAATTTCTAATTCCTTTTCAAGTTCCCTACGCCTTGCTCTTCTTTCTTCGATTAGTTCATACACAGTCTTGTATGTTTTGCATGCAAAATGCTCATTTTCAATCTTTTTTACCTCTTCCATAACTGCAATTTGCTGGCACATTAGCGTAATACCTCCCATACTTTCTTTTCAGACCTAGCAATCTGTTCAGATATTAATTTCCGTTTCGATATATCTTCTCTATACCGTCTCCTTATCCTATCCGCCAAATCTCTAGCTCTTGCCTTACTGCGTGTACTTATCATTTTTGCACCTCCGTAATTATCTCCATGGCTTCCGGAGTCGCTTTGTAATACCGGAACACTCCTGACCTGCGCTCTGTAACTAATCCTCTTGTCCTTAATACGCTAATATGTTGAGATACTGCCGACTGTGGGATACCGAGATATTTCTCAATTTCACCTACGCATTTCTCTTCCACGCAAAACTCCAATGCTGCCAACCTGTAAGGATGACCTACAGCCTTATACTTATTCGCCCTGCTAATATATTTTTGTATGTCTTTCTTACTCATTATCATTTCCTTTCTGATGTGTTATAATTTTGGTATCTTTTGTTTCTACCCCTGTTACCAGCAGGGGTTTTCTATTCATCTTGCATTTTTATTTCTGCTATTTTGCTATGAATCATTTGCTTTGCTGCTGAACCAATTTCGGAAACTAATAATTTAAGTTTTTTCCTGCATTCATAGCAGGCATCGTCAATCTCTATCCCAAATGCTTTCCACGTTTCAAGGTTACATTTATTGTCAACTTCTTTCATGCAAACGTCGCAAAAATAATGAGATTCATGTTTTTCCACTCTTTCACCGTCCCTTCTATTTCCCGGTACGCAGCACTACTCTATGCAATGCCTCTCTGCGCTTATTAATCTCAGCCACTTGTTTCTGTGCTTCTTTCACCATCCTTTCTATTTTACGTTTCTGTTCAAACTACTCAATCGTGGTTACAACAATTCCTAAGAGCACACAAAACATAAACACATTAACAAGTGCAAATAATCCAAAAACAGACCATTCAAACAATTCTATCAGCATCCTTTTCACCTGCCTTTCATGCTGTTGCTTTGAACAGCGTATTTCCTTTCTGCATAGCTCCAAAAACGTAGTTATATAGTTCATCTTCGGTTGTAAGATTAATGTCCTTTGGGGTAGTCTCTACATACCTAACCAATATCTTTCGGAAATCAGGTGATTGCTGTTTGTATTCGTGCGAATTCATATACCGAAACAAAAAGAAAAACTCTTTTGCTGCTGGTGACTTTGTATTGGGTTGCCCTGGTCCATGGTCCTGAGTAGTAACATTGGTTGTTTTTTTTGTCTCTTCGGCATCCCGGATATCAAAATACAGCTTTCTAATCGCATCAGAGCTCAGGTCTGACGGTTTCAGCATCATCCCCCTCAAAGCGTCTAGAGTCTGTAATACATATTTTTTATTAAGGAACTGTATTTTTGCTTGTACAGATATCATTTCAGCTTTTTTCTTGGTCATTTTGATGTTTGACTCGCTAGCTACTTCAACCAATCCATCAACAAAGATTTCCATGTATTCATTGTTCTTCTGCATTGATTATTTCCTCCATTCTTTTCCTGATTTCATCGTATGATTTCCCTGTTTTTTCACTATTTTTAGATAATTCCGATATAATCTGGTCACAGCGGATTAATGCAGCAGCCTTGTCGCTAGAAAACTCCCTATCAGATATTAGGCTAATCTGTTTGTTAATATCCTGATGGTTTGGCAGTTGTCGTCTGGTTATTTCGTTTTGGATAGAAATCTTAGAAAACAACCCACCCAGCCATTCGTTTTCGAATTTGATAGGGTTGGGGGATATAGGGGGTTTTTCTTCATTCTTATCATTCTTATCATTCTTATCATTCTTATCATTCTTGTTTGTGGTTAGCTGCTGGTTACTTGCTGGTTGTTTGATGGTTGCTTGATGGTTAGTTTGTTGGTTTTCTTGCTGGTATTCGCTCCATTTATTTACTGTTATAAGGCTGAATTTAGAATGTGCTTTTATGGTTATTTTGCTGGTTGATTCTAGGATATATAATGCCGTTCTAATATTTTGTTCAGACAAATTGCATATATCAGCTAATTTCTTGCGTCCAGTTATAATTTGCCCCTCTTTTATGGTCATTTCTTGCTTGTTCCAGATTATTTTTGTAGGCTTATGATTTACCCTGATAAGCAGGTTAATCCAAACAATTAGGGCATTGTTATTTGTTACAATTGGGTCGTCCAAAATCTTTCTCCAAAGTTTTATATATCCTCTATGCATTATCTTTTTACCTCTTTTGATTCTGGGAACCATACGGGCTTGTTGCGGTTTGTGTATGTGGCTATAAACTTACCAGCCTTGTTGTACTGCTTTTCGGCTTTGTAGTATGCTCGATACGATGCAACTGTATCTACCTTATTCAAATCACAGTATTTGCATGGCCCAGGCTTACAGTTTGCAAATGTTTGTGCTGTGCATCGTGAAATATAGTAGTTATGTTCCCTGCCCTGCATTGCCATCGGAGGCTCAGTAAATGGTGTGTCTGGGAGGGACGGGCATATAGGAAGTGTCATTAATACTTCAAAACTGTAGTGGTTTTTACCGAACCTGTGCCGATGTTCAGTGTTGCAAGCTAAAACGTAAGCATATAGCCATTGATAATTAGCCAGCGAAACTAGTACCCATTTCACAAACCTTCCGGTAGGGTTATAAGATTTGTAACCGATATTCAACCCTATCCTTCTGAGTGCGGTTGATAGTATTTGCACTGCCTCTTTCGGCATAACTCCATTTAGATGCTTATCGTGTAAAGATTGTGCGCATAGCCTTGGTTCACTGTCTAAGTACATTATGTTCATATTCAACCCCCAATATTATTTTTATCTTCCAAATCCATTAAGCGACCTCTTCTTTGAGCATGTGCTCAATATCATCACTGATAATTTCCCTGCGTTTTTGTATCAATCCGCATTTCTCTAAAAAGTCATCACCGCCAAGCATTAATAAAATGTAATCATGCTCATTACAAAAATCAGTTAGCTCGTATGGGTCGATATGGCAATCAAACATACAGATATTTCCTTATTGAAGAATTAAATATTTTTAAATTTCTATTTTTAGATTGTCTTTAAACCATTGTGAAAGTCTGGCGCTTTTCGATTTGCCTTGTATCAGGTGCGTAATCATCGTCGGGGAAACTTTGTTTATTCTGGCGACATCTTTCAGGTTCATGTTCTTTTTAATTAACGCTATCCTGATTTCCTTATCCAGATCATTTAGGTGCTTATTGCTCAATTTTTATCACTCCCATTGCAAAAATTAAAAACAATTGATAAACTAATTTGGTTTTGCTTCATGTGCTTAACTAAAATTATAGACAACTTTTTACCTATTTGCAAGGACAATTTTTTATCTATGGCTAGAAATATAAAAAAAGAAGATATTGAAAGAGGGCAGAGGCTGCGCGAAATACGGGAATATATGCATTTAACTCAGGACGAGGTAGCAAGTAGGATCGGGTTTCAAGCGAAGCAATGGTATCACATAAAAAACATGGAATCTGGGAATAAAAAAATCACTCCAGAACTTGCAAAACAAATAGGCAACTACTTGTCTATTAATGATAATTGGTTATTGCATGGTGAGGGTAACATGCTCCAGCATGCCCAGGATAATGTGGAGATGGTAGAGATTCAACCGCCATCAATAAAGAAAATATTGCCGGTTTATGAATACCCCGTTGCCGCAGGATATGAGGGAAATTTTGAGGAAAACCAGGTTGAACAGCATCTGTCATGGTTCTCTGATGCTGACTTTGTGATGAAGATAACCGGGACCAGTATGCTGCCACTTATACCGGATGGAGCATACGCAGGGATTAAGCGCACGACTCAGATTATAGAATCAAAACCGCAGCTTGTTCGATATCAGGATGAACAAGGCAACTACCACCATGCTATCAAGTACGTCAAAAACATTAATAATCATTGTGAGTTAATATCAGCCAACAAAGAATTCAGAAATATTGTCCCGTGCGGGTACCTGGAAATAATTGGTACAGTGGTTGATATCTTCAAAAAAATATAGATTCAGTATCGGAAAAATTATACAAGGTGGTGCTGTATGGAATTTCTTATTGTTGTTCTATTAATCATTTCAGTATTGATATATTTTTTACCTTCTCTTATTGGTCAACACAAAGAAAACTCACTCGGGATTTTTCTACTAAACCTATTATTAGGGTGGACTTTTCTTGGTTGGGTAGTTTCTTTGTTGTGGGCTGTTGTATCTCCAAGGAAAATTGTACACCAGAACTCAGGATATAACTTAAGGAAATGCCCTTATTGCGCTGAATACGTAAAAGAAGAAGCAAAAATATGTAAACATTGTCGAATGGAAATACCTGATAATTCAGTACGCGAAGAAATTATAAACGAGCTTGCTACTGAACTAATAGTTGATAATTTCAGCGGGAATAAAGAAATTGAATATACAGACAGATGCCCGCACTGCGGAGTAGCTATCGCCAAAGGTGCTACACGATGTTTTAGCTGCTGGCGACAGGTTTAGTATCGAATCGACTCTGGAGGTGCTATATGAGAAAGATACTTATAATATTTATTTTTTTGTTTCTACTTTCTGGTTGCTCAGAAAAACCTCATAAAATAAAACTAGAAGTTCTTGGGGAAATAAACAAGGCTGATATTAAATTTTCAGTAAACGAGCTAGATCAAGTAATAGATTATGCACAATTGCCATGGACGTATTCTTTTAGTGCAGAAAGTGATGATTATATATTTATTATGGCCAATTCATCGTATTCTACAGGAGGCGTTGAAAAACAATTAACCGTAAGAATATATGATAACGATGAAATTAAGGCAAAAAATACAGTATTTAGAAGTTTCCCTTCTATTTACACTTATTATACTGTTGAAAAAATAACATCATTTATGGGGTTGTGATTAATATATTATAATGACAGAAAAAGCCGTTCTTTATTGCCGAGTCAGCACTCAGCGCCAGTTTGACACCGGAGTTTCAATCGACGAACAGATCTCCTATCTCCGTGATTATGCCAAACGCTCCGGGCTTACTGTAGTGCAGGAATTCATCACTCACGAATCAGCAGCCAAAGCCGGACGCAAAATATTCAATGAAATGATTACAACTGTAAAAAAAGCAAAAATCAAACACATCGTTGTCGAACTGACTGACCGGCTTATCCGGAACATGCACGACTATGTACTGATAGAAGACCTCATAAAAATACACGGCATCTGGATACACCGCGCTAAAGAAGGACTCCCGCTTCACAAAGATTCCAACAATAACGATCTTTTCCTGTTTGGGATCAAAGCGCTAATGGCTAAGAATTTTATCGACAACCACAGTCAACGTGTCAGGGACTGCATGATTACAGCAGCCTCCCAGGGCAAGAATATATTTCCGGTCCCTATGGGTTACAAGATAGACAAGAACACAAAGCAGGTTATCATTGACGACCTGAAAGCATTCACCGTTAAAAAGGTATTTGCTGATTATTTGCGCAACGTCCCTATTGCCTCTATATGCAAAGAAAACAAGCTAGGCCGAACGACAGTATTCAACACTCTGAAAAATCCATTCTATATTGGAAAACTCCGTGCGTTTGGGGAACTGTGGCCGCAGAATCACACCCCTATCATACCAGAGGAGATTTATTATGCAGCACAAAAGAAAATGGAACTGTCCAGAACCAACAAAAAGCGCACTGTAAAAAAATTCAATTTCTCCGGGCTGATAAATTGCAGCTGTGGCCGGGTTATGGTTGGAGAAGAAAAAACCAACCGGCACGGAAAAACGTATGTGTATTACCGGTGCTCCTCTAAGTTCGAAACACAGAAATGCAAAAACACAAAATACCTGTCTGAACGTGAAATACTGGAATACTTTTTTACTGCCCTCGATGAACTACAGTTTGAAAAAGAAACACTTCGGATCCTGATGGACAATGTCAAACAGTTCATCAAACAACAAACGGATATGAACAGGGCCGAATTATCGCATATACGGGCACATCTTAGCAGGATTGATACTCAGATTGAGAATACCGACGATCTGCTGACAGACGGGACAATCACCCCGGCTAAGTACAAAGAATTAAATATCAAATACCAGGCACTGAGAAAAGACCTGTTAAGCAGGCAAACTGCACTTATGGAAGCAAACACCGAAAGCAATATGTCAGCGTACAACTTTATTGTGATGGTAGCAAACTATAAAACGGTATTTCTGAACATTGATAACAGGGTTGCGTTCTGTCAGTTAGGTGGTCAAATTACGCGCAACCTTTTCTGGGACGGTGAAAACCTTATTCACACATGGTCTGACATCATAATTTCTATACTGAATATTAACAAGAATTGTAGAATGGTGAACCATCCGGGACATTATGCGCAATTTATTAAACTATGGAAATCTTTCACTGATTTGTTCAATAAATGCCAGAATTCAGCATAATAACATACCCCATTTTCTCGGTATGTTATAGCCTTACTCCTGATTGACTTTCAGAAATACACTGTTTTATTATTTCTTTGAAATACTGTTTACTTTTTTTCAAAACGTGGTATAATTATAAGTATGAGGGCAAGAGAAAAGCCCAAAATAAAAAAACGGAGGTAAGGGAAATGAATACAGCAATATTGGATATTAAAGTAACAGAGGATGGAACAAGCAAATATATTAATTACAACGAATGGGACGAAGAAATAAAAGATGAAATATATAACATAGAACTGGATGGCTACCATTACGTAGAAGACGAAAAGCACGGAAGCGTAGAGTCGGGATATACACATAGAATTACAATGCATAAGGATTAGTATGGAGCCCGGGAGCAATCCCGGTCTGCAATGAGCCGATGGCGGTTCCAAGCCCGCAGGAAGAATACAGAGGACAGACTAAACGGAGGCAAGGAAAATGTATATGATATACAATAACACAACTGATGAGGAAATACTAAACAGAATTGAAACAAGGGAAGAGGCAGAAAAAGAATTAAAGTATTACGCTTGTGAATATAGAAACCCAGAAAGGGACGACATCGTAATCGTAGAATACTAAATAAAACAAATAAAACGGAGGGAACGAAAATGAATGTTACGTATGAAGAATACAGAAAAGCAAAAGAAATAATGATTAGCTATATCCGTCAACAAATTGAAATACATCGAAGTGAATTAGCAACAACAAAAATAAAAAACCCATGGGACAATAGCGAATATCCGGGATTCGAAAAAATGAATTATGGTGATATCGAAGAGTGGTCCATTGATTGTTTTGTTATCAAAAACCCTGATCCGTTAGAATTTGACCCAGAAGGCGATATAGAAGTTCTGCAAACAAAAATAAAAAACCTTAAAGTGTACCTAGAAACAATAAAAAAAACTACAGTTTTGTAGGAGCAATAAAAAACGGAGGTAAGGGAAATGGAATATAAAGGAATTAAATTAGGACAAATTGAGTTGCTAGAAAAAATATGGCCAGTAGCGGTAATTAAGGAAATTAAGAAAACAAATAAAACAAGATTTATATCTCTTTCTAAAGAAAATCCAGGGGAAATATATACAACAGAGGATGAAATAACCAGTTTTTCCGGGAAAATTGAAAAATGGCAGGAAGATATAATAAATGATTACCTTAAAGAATGTAAAAGATTAGAAGAAATAGAAAAAAACAAAACAGAAAAAGAAAAAGAGATAGATAAAATAGTCAGAGAATTAAGAGTTAATGCAAAGTTTGGGAATAAAGTTTGTGTTAGGGATGAGTATTCAGCGAAAAAAGGAGAAATAATCCCTAGCAACCAGAAAGAGGAATATTTAAAGTTTTCTGGAGGATATAGGTATATATTAAATTCTAATCAAATTTTAGCGTGGGAAGGAACAGTTGTAATAAATGGTGAAAACTATCCAATAAATGACGTTGCTAAAGCAATATGGGAAATTAGGCATGGCTGTTAAGCTGCGCTAAAATTAAGGAGTGATGGAGCATGGCAAGAGGCGGAGCTAGAGAAGTAAAGCCAGAACACAAAAAAAGGGGACGCAAGCCGGACCCCACAAAATTGATAAGAATCCCGGTAAGATTAGAGCCGGAAATTAAGGAATATATCAACCAATTAAAACAGAAGCCCGGTTAAATTCCGGGCATTTGGTTATTCAAAAAACTGTTTAAGGCTATCCTTAGCAGGCTTCCCATTAATCAGAAACGGCTTATTATCAATCTGCTCCTGATAATCTGCTACCGCCTCGATAATCCCGCTCTCTATAGTATCCCAGCTTATTATTGGCTGAGCTACAGTATTAGCCTTACATGCAATAGCATCGGCTACTATTCTTTCGATAAAGTTTTTTTTAGCGCGCCGGCGAAATCTACCGCACCTTCAGCAGCCATATAAGCCAGTATAATACCTCCTATGTTCTGCACCGCTGTACCTGCATCAATCTGACCACCGATTGCAAGCAGTATATTCCCAGCAATACCAGCCAAAGTAAGCAGAAATTTCCTAGATTTTATTTTTTCAAACATGATTCAATCCTCCTAATTAATTATTGCAAAAGGCTTACCAAACAAGCGCCTATAACTATTACTTGTGGAACAGCCGGCACAAAAATAGAAACTGTTATTAATCCAAGCTCAAACACTACAGCCACCTCCTTTCATTTTACGCCCAGTACAAAAAACCTTTTGTACCGAAAACACATATCGTTCCAGGCTTCTGACCAGCCCTCAGCATCACATCTACGTGGCTCCACCCATTAACAACCTCCACCCCTTTTACTTCGGGGAATTTAGCCTTGTTTTTGATTGTTTCCTTTGATACAAATTCTGAGTCCAGAAGCTTGCCTTGTTTGTACAGGTTGAAATCTGCTGCCATGCCTTTGTAATGCGCTCCGGTAGGGGTTCCGACGCCACAACCCGGATATCGATACCCCCGAAACTGCATATTACCTTCGGAAGCCCAATTGTTAATTACCATCGAGCAGCCGAAATAATCACGTATTTTATCAATTACTTTGAGTATCCTTTCATCGAACAAATTCCAAGAGTCATCACCATGTGTTTTATATGTCTTTTCCGGGACTAATTCTTCTATTTTGAAATGTTTGCATTTGTACATCACATTTTCCTTTCATACGCTTAATTATCCGGTCAATAATTATCTTCATTTCCGCCGGAGACTTTGGCCTTATAGTCCTGCGCTCCTTATCATTTTCCATATCTCAATGCCTCTTTCCCCGAGTGCTATAATTACAAAAATGCTAAGCACTATAAGCCATGTCCTTACATAGCCTTGACGCTCTGTGCAGTGGTTCACGCATACAAATTCCGGCTTCATTTCCTGCATTACAATCCTTGCTATTTCCCGGACTTTCAACTGTTCCGCTTCCGTCAATACGTCTTCTCCCACTGTTACCACTCCAATCTGTTATTACAACTTAAATTCTTTTCGAATCGTAATAGTATCAATCGAATCATAATCAAACACATCTACCGGACTTGCACCCTCAAACCATCTACGTTCAGAATGTGTATATCCTATCTGGAAATCGTGCGGTAGTGCCCACAAAAACCCTATATCTAATCTAGTCCCAGCGTGGTTAAGAGAGTATGGAGCATTGCGAAACGCAGTATAGCCCTCTGAAACTCCTATTTTAATGTCAATGTCCTGGGATAGCTTGATTGTTCCCTTAACGAGCATTTCAAGCCCTGCGTTGCCATTAACTTCTTTGCCATACGATGTTTCAGTTACAATCCTAACATCGGAATTTGTAATATCAGCAAGCCAAAGAAAATAGAACAGTATTAATAAGTATGCTATTATTGGTTTCATTACTTCTACTCCGTATACCATATTGTTACCCATCCACGATTATAAGATGTGGAATCGTAATATGTGCTATCAAACTCACCTGACGCTTTTCTGCGCAACCTAATACTTCCATCCGCTATCCAATATGTTCCTTGTACATCATATGACCCATCTGATTCCATCGGGTAATCTAATGGACGCGAATATACAGATGCTCCTGTATCAGCATATATATGTACATATACAGTTCTTATAACATCACGATTAATGCCTGTTGTTACGTCCACAAACGCAGTACTGTCCATATCCCAGTCACCAATTTCTATTATCTTGCATTTTATCGCAACACCATTTCCCCCTGCATCAATCCCACCATTAGCCGTAACTATTCCAGAAAAGCTTGCTGTAGTTCCGGTTAATGACCCTCCCACCACCAAGCTATCATCCGTCTTGAGTACGTTGGCTGAGTCACGGTATAGGTTAGTGTCTCTTGCAGCACTCCCTGAACCAAAGTCTATACCCGCCTTACCAGCACCACCAATATTTGTTTGAATTGATACATCAGAAGCTGCACCCCCAGCGTTCAGAATAAACCCCGTGGTAGAATATATATAACTACTTGTCTTAATCTGCCCTGCAGTTGCCCCCGTTGCTGTGCCGAGGTTAAGGCCATAATGGATGGTTGTGCCAAGTGAAGTATCTATAGTTAGTGCCCCTGTGCCGCCCATGGTTAGTTTTAAGGGTTTTAATGTGCCACCATCAAAAGCCCTACTCCCAAACTCTATATGTGTACCTAAAATGCCTACCCTGGCAGCCCCCACTGGAGGAGTTCCCGCTTTAACATCTGTATCGCAAACATCAAGCCAAGCAAATCCATTTCCTGATATCTCTGGCGGACTTCCGTTAGGGCAAATATCTAGTACGCCTACATCTGCTTGGTTTGCTCTTATTACAGCTACAGGAAACGAAGTAACCCCTGACCTCTGAGACAATTGATATCCATTTATTCCTGATTGTTTGTCAATTATCAAATCTTCATTTGTAGTCAGCCCAGTTAGCGTTCCAACGCTGGTTATGTTCGGCTGCGCTGCTGTTGCGAGCGTGCCGGTTATGTTGCCGGAGAAATAACCGTGCCTCCATTTATATGTATTACTACCGATATCGTATGCACTACCTGCATATTCCTTCGTCGTGCCGTTAATCGGTAATATGTGATTCTCACGTTCCTCTTTCCAGTCGTTCAAACTTGCTGCCGGTAGCACATCACCATCACTAAAATTATTTGGAAATATTGGCATATTAATCACCCCTTTATAAAATAAAAAAAACGCATCGCCGGATTTATCCCGAGATATGCGCCTCTGTGTATTTACTAACAGTCAGCGATATAATTAAATTTCTTTAAGCAAAAACCAGCTCTTCAGTCCGTCCAAATCAATCCTCTGGGCCACTATTTTTGCCGCCTGATTGCTGAGGTTAATAGAGTTCGTGTAACCGGCAAGCTGGTCAGTTCCACCCAGCTTACTTACCCCGATGATAAAAGGGTTTTTGACACTCAATTCCCCGACAAAATTTATTGTAACTTTATCCTTCTGTATCAAGTGCGGTATGTATCCTGCACTGATATCCCATTCCCTTTTGTTTCCTGCATAAATATCTGTTATTCGGTCGGCTACTTCCTGCGCTTCCGATTGCGTCAACTCAAAAAACCGCATTGCTGGCAAAGTCTTCTCGCCATAAATATCGATAAACGAACCATCGCCAGGCGTCCAATCCAATGCACTCTCAACAAATTGGTCCTGTGCGTACTCGATAACACACCGGGTAAATGTGTTCGGGATTCCTTCTGTTTCCCGGTCCACGCTCATTATCGTAACCGCATAATCTGCATCGTTACTTCCGGCCCCATTAAATACCCACTGGACATCGTCAGTCGGTGACTTGCTATCCCACACAAAATAGCCGTTGTTATCCACATACGCAAAATAGTCCTGATATATACTGTACTGAACAATCTTATCCCAGACAGATTGGTCTGCTGTTATCAGCGGACTCGATATAGTCATACATGTCGCACTACTTGGATTAATCAAAAAGCCTTCGAAAAACTGGTTAAAAATTGATATTCCGTTCTGTGTCTTGTTAGCCAGCCGGTCAACCAGTTCGGCAGTTGTCCCGGATAAAGTACTAATACCTGTAGCTTTGTAGTACTGGAACATTTTCAGAGTTGATGCAAGCTGTATACTTATCTGCCCTTGGTCATTTGTTACCGGGTCAGAAAACAAAACTCCGTACCATACCACTCCGGGAATTTCCGTGTCATCATCATCGTATACCCCTGATTCGATTTTGAATTTTGTCCGGTATCTAGTTTTGTATCCAAAAAATATACTATTGTAATCAGTTTCCTTGTTGAACGTCCGGCGTGAGTTTTCCAGTACTATGGTCATATCATCTATCTGGTAATTAGATAGCAATACTTGGTCGCCAAAACTTTTCATTATAACCCCGAAACTTTTCACATATTCAGTAATTTCCAGCCACTCCGACTCATATGTACCGTCAAGCTGTAATCGTTTGATATACATCTTTCTATAAGCCCATATTGCACCACGGCATAGATAATCTTTTATTGTCATCTATCCAACCCCGCACGCTTGCTGTAATACGATATTGATGTCGTATCCGTTTTCCGGTAAGTCCCTTGTATAGTTGTCCATATCAGGAGCATTCACCCAATTGTAATGTCCTGCCCAACCGTTCCATGTATCTGCACCAGTTGCCGGATATGGAACAAATACAACGGTGCCACGCCTGTTTTCATCATAGATTGTTTCGAAGTATTCCCGGTTAGATGTCGATACTTTCACCAGTCCGAGTTCGTAATGCCGGAGCCTGCGCACATATACTTTCTGTGTGGTCTTATCGGACATTACATTAATAGTCTGCTGCACGTCCGGTACATGCCGAAGAGTACCGCCGATTGTGGTAGCTATTTCATACAGTTCTTTTCCAATATACATCTGCCCGATTCTCACGCCGCCTCCGTCTATTGTATCAGTCACTGTCACGGTAACATCATCAACAGACTGGTCTGACATCTCAAAATATAGATTAGGTTTTTCATTACCGGAAACACTGATAGCTGGGGAAAAGTTGACAGCGTTCGAATTATACTTAATAGTGCAGGCTTTAATATTGGTGTTCTGAAGAAATATCCGGTTAATCGTTTTGCTGCTCCCGGGGTTCCATGTGATAGTTAACCCCGTACCTTCCCCGATGGCATAAAACTTGGTTTCTTCGTTCCGGTTAATTAGCTGTTTTCTGTTTGCCGTATTGCTGCTGACTGTCAGCTGGTCAATGCTGGTTATATAATTCTTGTATAGAAATGTTGCAGACTTTACGGTCATAATACTCCAGCCTCCTTGAGTGCCAGTGAATCAACAATTGCACGGGCAAACACCTGATTATTAACAATAAGGTTAATCTGTACTGTTTTGGCTCCTGTAGCCATATTGTTCCCGCCATGAGGGATAATATTGATGGTCTCTGCTTGTCCGTACTCAGATACAATACCCTGCAAGCCGTGCTTATTAACTATTGCAGTCGGCGTGTTGGTCTTAATGCTCCCGCCGTTGGCGAACATCGGAACATCCAAGTCTGCACCGGCATCCAAGCCCAACAATTCGTTAATCTCTTTTGCCAATCTGGTAGTGTTTAGTAATGTTTCCAGCGGCAATTCCTCTGCCGGACGAAGTAGATTTTCGTTCTGTACAATCAAATTTCTTAGTCCCTGGATTGTGCCTTGCAGCTCAACTATCTTTGCTTGCAGTCCCATTTCTCCATAGAGTATTTCATCCGCCGTGGAGTAGCTTGTTCCATATTTTTCATTAAATGCCGCTAAGTCACCAGTATTTCTAGCAGTTTTATAATCTTTTTGTCGTTGAATACCGGCCTCAAGTTCCGGCTGTTTTTGTGATATTTCCTTTTCAGCGTCGGCAATGGCTTTTTTATACGTATCGATATCTTTTATGTTTACTGACTGCAAGTCTTTTAATAATTTTTTCAATCCTTGCTGTATCGTCGTTCCTGAAGACAGTTCTAACGCTGATAAAAATCTTTCAGGGATAACATAATCATTGCCAAATTGCGACTGTAATTCTTTCAATAAATCTATCTGCGTTTCTACCTTATCTCGTTCTTTGCCGATTTCATCTAGTGCTCTGTTTGTATTATCAACCATTTTCTGAAACGATTCTTGCGCAAAATCTGCTACAGTTTTAGTCTTAGAATTGCCTAATATCCCTTGCACCAGGGAAGTAACCCCAGTTGTAATAAGACCCCCAACGGCTCCGGACACAAACGACCCCATAGTATCCCCAAAAAGGCCCTTCATTCCTGAGTTAATATCCTTTAGAAATCCATCCGGCGACATAAAGGATGTATTGATTAACTCCTTGATACCATCCCGATAATCTACAGCAAACCGGTATCCGGTTTTGTACAAGTCTTCTTCAAGTTCTTTTTTCTTCTTCTGTGAATCTTCCCATGCTTTTAGCTGTTCTTCCTGAGAATCAATTACAGCCTCGATTACATCTTTTTCGTGCTGCTCTCTTTGCTTTTCTGCATCTTCAAGAAACTTCTTCTCTTCCTTTTCCTGCTCGTCCCGGTGTTTTGCCAACAGATTATTTATTTCAGTTAAAAGTTTTTTTCTTTCATCTGCTGACAGCTTATATTTTTTGCTAAGTTTTTCCAGTAAGTCAGCTTCTTCTTTGGCATTAACATCCCGTGTCTTTTTAATTAGTGACAACTGGTAATCATATTCATCCTTCACTTTCTCATAAGTGTTTTTTGTATCATCCTGTATCTGTCCATTTGTCTGCTCAGTACCGGTTATTATTTTTGTATTAGTTTCTTTGCTCTGTTTGACAACAAAATCATGGTATAACGTCTGCTCTTTTTTAAGCTTATCAAGGTTGTGCTGTGCGGTTTTTAATCTTTCTTCTGCTGCTTTTTTTGCATCCCCGGAAAATGTTTCTGCCTGTGCTTTCTGCCAGTTCACTTCTTCTAATGCAAGCTGTTTTCTTTCCTCCAGGTTAACTCCATACCGCTTCAAACTTTCTTCATCTTTTTTCGACAAATAATCATAGTATTCTTTTATTTTGGCAGTGGTAAAAACTTCCTTTTGCTGTGTACCGATAACAGCCATTAACCTATTCAATACATCAATAGCACCGTTAACAGCAGGGCTTAATTTTTCGATGAATTCTTTTGATAGCCTGCCAACATTGTTTTTAAATATCTGTATTTTTGCAGACATATTATCCATCTGCATCTGAAACGCTTCATCAGTAGCACCGAAAGACTCAGCAACCCCGTTTTGTACTTCTTTTACTTTCTGGAATCCGTCTGCCGATAACGCAAGGACTCCGTTAAGAGCTTCTACCTGTCCGAACAGTTTTGCCATCTGCTCTTTATTCCCGCCAGTGGACCTGACCACATCTTCAAGTACACCGTTCAGCCCATTGGCTTGCAGTGACTGAGAGTTGAACTGTATTCCGAGTCCTGCCGCCAAGTCCTGCGCTTCCTTAGTCGGCTTAATTATCGACGATATTGCACCCCTGACAGCAGTAACAGCCTCCGCAGTACCTAATCCCTTAAGAGTTAAGGTTGAGACAGTGCCTAATAATTCATCAAGACTAATCCCTGCAGCTGATGCAATCGGCGCAACCTTACCAATCGCCCCGGACAACTCGGCAATGGTGGTTTTGCCGAATTTCTGGGCCATAAAGAATTTATCCGACACGTCGGTTACTTCATCGGCCCTCATACCATAAGCGTTAATTACACTGGTCAATCCATCAACTGCGGTCTTAGTATCCGTTACACCTGCCGTTGCCAGTTTTGCGGCTTCTTCCAAAAACATTGTCGCATCTTTAGCGTCCACTCCAGCCGATACCACATCAAACAACGCCGAAGACAAATCATCTACTGCCTGCGGTACTCTGGTTGATACATCAAGGACAGCATCACCATATTTTTTGATATCTTCCCGGGAACCGTTGAACAAATTAACAACGTCTGTTATTTTGGTTTCGAACCTGGCAAAATCCAATATTGCTACACCAACAGCAGCCGACAAAGCAGCAATCGACAGCCTCGATGTCAGCATGTTTTTTATAGACGTGCCAAACTTACCGCTAACGGTATCCATCTGCTTGGAGAACTTATCAACAAGCTCTACAATTATTGACGATTTTTGTTCTGCCATGATTTATGCCATTTATCTTTCTTATATTTCCAAAACATAGATACATGCTGAACAGTGCGAATTTTCCACATGTTCCACAGAGTAAGAACTAACAGACATACCGCAAAATAGAGGATTCCCGGCACGAGTCCCTTACTCAGTGCCAGGACAAAAAATCCACCCCACAAAATAACCGGTTGCAATTTAGACGGCATAAACGCCACTCTCGCTATTCTTTGATTTGATTGTGATTGTTTTACCTGCCGTAGCATTCCGGTACGCATGTACAGAACAATCCATTGTTAACCTGTTTGCTGAATTAAGCTCAGGAGGACCACTTTTAAACTCGACTTCATACAACCAGAATTCCGTTGAATGAACGCCGCTGTCAGTTCCAGCAAGAAGGGTATGCGTTAACTTGATTTTCATAGCGGCCCGGGTTTTATTCAGCCAGTAGTTATACATGGTCAAATCGTTTTTCAGTGAAAACCGGAAATCAAAATCAACCATCAGGTCACCAAGTGTTCTACCGGAAAAATATTGTGTTGCTGATTGTCTGTCCGGGACCAGTTCGACGCCGTTCTGGATGTTCAAAGAACCGGAAATAAAATCGATTGCAGCAGTGTTATCTATATCAGCACCCAATTCCACGTTCACCATCCAGCCCTCATACGCCTGATCTTCTCCATAGGTTGGAGAACCCAGTGTTCCGCTAAGTTCCTGCTTGATACCAATGCCGGTATAATCAACAGTGCATTCCCCTGATTCTGGGAAAGTGAACACTGCACCAGTCATGAAATTACCTACAAACTTATGGTTAAGTGTGGCATCAGGACCGCCCAGAAACTTTTCCAGTGTAAAACCGTTTTCAGGGTACGGTGCTAATTCTGTCGGCTCATCAAACGTATGCAGAAAACCAACTCCGGCACTCCCTGTAACCGCGTTGTTGTTTCCCAACAGATAAGCAAACCCTATACCGCTGGTAAGCTCATTCGGAATCATTATTGCAGGAATAGAACCACCTGCCTGTCTTCTACCTCTTACACTTATCTGCTGCCCTCTGTTTTTTCTGATACCATCAGAAATATAATTGTAGTCAGGTTCCTGCAGCTTATAATCTACACTCGGCCTAACTGTCATGAAATGAGTAGATGGAACCGCAGTCAATAATGCTGTCTGTTTCCCTACGCCGATAAATCCCTCTCTACCTTCAACATATCTGGTCACGATAACAACCCCCTTTATTCCTCTTTTATTTCCGGTTCAACAACCGGTTCCGGCTTCTTTTCAGCCTGTTTCTGTGCTTCCTTTGCGGACTGTTCTGCCTGGAACTGGTCCAGTGTTAGCAGTTTAGCCAGTGCGCTTATCATCCAATTCGATGTTTTATATGGTAGCTCTTTTAAGTCTCCGTGCATTGCCTGAACCAATTCGCCATCGATTACATACAACATACTAATTACCCCTTTACGCTTTGCGTTTTTTCTTCGGAGATTCTTCCACAATCTCCGTTACTTCCTGCACCTCTGCCGGTGCGTCCTCTTTCACCAGTTCGAACCCCTGAGCAAGCAGGCTATGTACAATCCTTTCCGGTACATCTATCGGAATATTCGGGAATGCTTTTCGTCCTATGTCCTCTATCGTTCTCGGCTGACAATATTTTGTGAGAATAATTTTCACCATTGTTTTCACCTGCCTTTCAGTATTTGCTTAAAGAATCTTTCAGCGGGATATCAAAGATTCCCCCGCCAGTACAATTAACAATTTTGTCATGAGCCTGTTTATGGTTTACATAATCCGCTGCATACTGGGCATATTGATAGAGGTTGAAGGTTATCAAGGCATCATTGCCGTTAATGTCCTTTGTCGGCGTTGCGTTTTCTTGTGGCATTGCATCAGTATCCGGGTAGTACCGGTCACGATAAAAGCTGTAATCATACCCGGCAAGTAACAGTTTTCTTACTCCAAAAATATCCAGTGCAACGGTAATCAGGCAGTTGCCAACACACCCGCCAAAATTAATGACATCAATAATGCCGGTATGTTTGATAATAGCCAGATGGCTTTTGAACCGCTCGGCTGATACAAAGTAATATACTTTCTTCCCGCCCCGTTTCACAAATTCACTTACGTATTCATGATTTGCTCCGACATGCGCTATCAGTATAGTGTTTTCGTTGACCACATCCGGTATATGCTGAGCAGATATATTCACATCACAGGTGCATACCACGTCCGGAACTATCCCTTTTTCGTCCAGCCACCGATACCCACGGTCCACTGCAATGATTTTGTACTTATCCTTGACTCGTATCAGTTCATCAATGTTGTTCCGGAGTGAGGGTCCAAAACTCACCGCTATAGCCGTTTTTGCTTTCCACCTGCCAAGCAAATCCTTAAGGTCACCATATTCAATTTCAATATTCTTTGACGCATTAACAAGCTGTTTTGGCAGTATCGCCTTGATAGTATCCAGGCTGTGTTTGTCGGCTACCAGTTTTTGTATGGTCCTCTGATACTGCCGGGGATATGACAGCCGTAAGGTTACATCATTCTGCAACCTGGTTATCTGCCTGTCATAGTATGTTTGCATCTGGTCAAGCGTCATTCGCATTATGCGCCCTGCCTATTTCCGATAGTAAAATACGGCGCCGGTGCCGTAACGATAACCGGAGTTATCAGACTATCTTGATACTTTTCAGGATTTTCAACCCTGATTTTGATTGATTCCCGGGCATATCCTGCCATCTGTGGGTCAATTTGGCCGGCAGTGTTTTTCTCCAGTACATCAAGGAATTTCTCCATCCAGTACAACCAGCCGGTTTCGGTATCGATATTGAAATACAGGTTGTTTTCGTCCGTGTCGGACAACCCGTATCTGGTATAAATAGTAAACGACACATCACCAGACTTTTGATTGTTTCTTGCCCGTTCGCCCAGTTCTTGTATGTCCAGTTCAATAACTACGGACTGGTAATCATCTATCTGGAGTATTTGAGTTCCCATGCCGAAATCAAGATGCTGAATGTCCAGCGCTTCCCGTGCGGTATAGATTCGGTTATAAACTTCGTTAGCTAGATTAACGTATACGCCCATCACATAACCTTTCTAATAGACAATTCAACTTTGTTTTGTAGGTACTTTGACACACCAGGAACAACCCGCTTTGCAATGTCTTTTGTTCCCTTGAACCCGGGATGGTTTACTTTCTTTGCCATTGCAACACCGGATTCCTGTGCTGCTATTTGGAAAGCTTCAAACGGTGAAAAATCGTCCTTCTGTGCCTGTTTGACTACCCGCCAAAACTTAGAAATTGCAGAGCGTTTTATCTGCGCTTTTGTGCTGGTTAATACGCTGTCATTAAGTGGTATTGTCAGGTATTTGCGTCCCGGCTTCGGTTTGATAACGTGAGGCTTGCTACCATCTTCCAACGCTTTCGCAGACGCCAGTGTGGAATATACTTCTTTTGACAACCTGCCAAGTTTCCTGTCACGGTAACTATTGGCAGTATTACCGCTGCGCCGTCTGACAGTTTCCTTGGTCCTGCGCAATGCAAAGATGGTTGTTTCGTTAATGTCCTTTTCCAGTAGTGGCAGCAACTTTGCCGGAGCCTGTGCCAGAAAAGCAGCCGTTTTCTCTGATTCTATAGATACTCTTAGCATATCCTGATTAGACAATTTTCATCTTCCTTTTCCGTAATTCATAGGATACATATTTCGGGATATTGTCCCGGGTGACGTCTGTCTTCTGTCCCATAGCATCAATGTATGTTCTGGTTCCAAGGCCGCTCAAGACTTCTGCAATGGTGACACACAAAGCAACGATATTATCAGGTACAGTTGCGTATCCAAATGAACCAGTGATAGCAACCCCGTACTGATAGTCGTCTGTGAAAGAGCTAACAGACTGAATGTAATTGTGTGCTACGATGTAATCGATATTCTCGGTGATTGTTACATTATTGTTCTTAACTTCTGTTATGCTGATGATAGGCCCCGGGAACACGATTCGACGTCCAGTATAATCCATCTGAAGGCCGTTCGCTGACATTCCCATGCTGTATATCACTTTTTCTGCGTTAAGCGTTGTAACGTCATATACTGCGATATCTTCACGCCCAGTAATAGCAAAATCAATCATCCGGCTTGCCTGAGCCAGTGCTGATTCTATTGTCGCCTTTTTGGGGTCACTTGCCCCCTCTTTTGTCCGTCCGGTACGCTGCTGAAAATCTGTTAGTGTTGCATATACTTTGAGTGTCATCCTTAGTTCCCTCCCCGCAAAAACTCGGTCATGTGCCTAATTTCCGCATCGCTCATGGCTCGGGGGTAGAGAAGGAAACTATATATTGTATCCAAATAATTTGTATTAGTTGCTCCTCCCCAGCCTAGATATAGATTATTAGAAGATTGGTTAATGTTACCAGTTGCTATTTTTGCAGATGTATCATACAGGACCCCATCACTATAGATGTGCATTTGTATATTTGCACCGTTATAAACAAAAACAAAAATGTAAACATCACCATCTACTAATGCTTTTGTTGAATCTAAATCATAAACTTGTGTACTTGTTCCTATTGATGCTCTTAGTTTCCCGGAAGTTAAGTGACTTAGCTTATACTGATTATAAGAATTTTTTGCATACAAATACCTTTCAAGAACATCTTTTTTTGCTTTAAATTCAACGAATATAGTAATTTCGTTTCCAGAAAAATTTGCTATATTGCCACAATTAATATACTCACTCCCCGTTAACCTAATACCAATCCACCCAGCAGAGTACATATTCCACAGGGGCGTACCGTTTGTGGCGGTGTTGGTTACATTTGCAGTACTGGACAATGCGCCTGTTTTTGTGTTCTGGTATGCCAAAGACACAGGATTCCACAACCAAAGTATGCTGTCTGCCCTGCCGATTGCACTCCGGGGATTCGCCAGTAGTGCCTGTGCTGTGCTGTCGTCTGCGCTCGTTTCCAGGAAATAGTTAATATTCACTGCCGATGTAGGAGCAATCACCCAATTAGCAGCTACTTGTGAATAAGTTGGAGTAATCCCTCCCTGAAACACCAGCCTACCGTGCGTCTTCGGTATTGTTGAGGTAGAGGTCGTGCCGTTGAAGGCTCCGCTTTGTCCACCGGTGAAGGTAAGTGGTGTGCCGGTGCGGTCGTATAATGCGTTGCTGTTGCCGCTGTATCTCCACGCTGAATAGCCTAGCGATGCACCATCAAAAGGATACAGCTTTGTGTCAGCCATACCGGATACACTTAGCAACATAACGACTAACAATGATGTTAATAGCTTACTGGACATATTCTATTACCTCATAATTGCCGGTTACGTCTGTTTTTATCCCGATTGATGTAACTCCTTTGAGATAAAAGCTGTCATTGTATCCTGCTAAACCGAACAGCTTGCGCCCCCCGTTTGCGGTTGGCACGGTCCAGTCACTGCCAACCTTAAAAGCTATTGCCCCGCTATATTGTGTGTATACCTCTGCATACACTGCATTTTTTGTTGGTGTGATGTATATCCAGTTTGTATCTGTAGTTGCTCCCTTGGTAATCTTTTTAGGAGTCTGCGTCGGAAACGCCCCAAATGCCAGCCCATTAATTATTAGAGCCAGCACCGCCATAATCATTAATACGCTGGTAATTTTTTTCATTGTGTTGTTCTCCTTGTTGATAATAGGGGCCGGGAATCCAGCCCCTACTTAAAATATATTCAATTACTTATGTCATGGTAGATTTTCGTCATACGTCCAGTTAACAGCCAGTGCATTCCGGGTTGTAGAGTCAACAACTAACCGTGCCTGATACCCTTTAGGCAGCTTGTACAGATGCCTTTTTTCTGTAGCTGAATACTGCTTTGTAGCGTCACCGCAATCCAGTGTATGTATCTGCGTATAATTCGTAGTGGTCCCGGCTGCGGCTCCCTGATAGATTGCTATCTCACTGGTAGACAGGTCAGAATATGCCAGTATATCCAGTACCGAAACGCTCATTCCTGACCGTGCAGCGATATTCACTGTCGCCGCTGTTCCGGATGCGTTGAAATCCATTGTGGTATTTACCGCAGCAAATGAAGCGCAGAAACTACCCATAACAACCATCAGAGCCATTATCAGAAATAGCTCTACAATCATTCCAAATCCTTTTTTAAATCCAAGTATGTTCATTGATTTATCCCTTCCTCAAGTAGTTAACCACCCTGCATTATGCAGATGGCTTTTCAGCTTTCTTTTTTGCTTCCTTCACATCAGACTCAGCCTCTTTGACAGTTCTGACAGTTTCAAGAAAAACAAGATGCTTTGTTTCGTCAGTCACTGTTATTTCAGTTCCTGCATCAATCATTTCCCCGGTGGACTGGTCCTGATAGGAATACTTCAGTACTGCTTTTTTCCCGACTGCATCTTCCTGCCTGTTCCGGATTGTTTCAGCCTGTTCCTTTTTGGCATCAAGGTCAGCCTTGGCCTTTTCCTTCATCTCAATTTTCTTCTTCGCCATCTTTGTTATATTCTGGTCAAATGCCATGTTAATAACCCCTTCCTGTTTCTTATAGGCCGCAATAAAACGTCACGGCCCTTACTTAATCAATAACTACTGTGTGATTGCTGTGTTCTTTGCTCCGATAGCCACAACAAAACTATCTCTGCTATTAGCCGGGATGCCTGCCTTGTTTCTGATAATTGCTCTGATACCAACCTGTGCAGATGTCCAATAGACTTCATCAGACCGGGCAATATCCATGCCGCCGTATTCGTAGTATCTGTACCTTTTCAGGTTGCCAAATGCTACAAATACATCAGTACCGGTGCTGTGGTCAGTGGTGCTGTTCAGTGTCCTCGGCAGATTGTTAACTGAAATGATTCTCTTTCCAGTTGCCTTATGCTTCCATCCGTTGTTTTCCAGTACAAGGTTTTTCGGGTTTCCGTTAACATCCTTCACGGACGCCAGCAGCATGATTTCCCTTTCGTCCATCATGAATACACCCATTGCCCTTGTTTCCGGTGCTGCCTGCAAGTACATATTTGTCAGGTCAGCGTCAGCGGTTGCGCCGTTGGCATCAATAATGTTGTAGGCAACAACACCGGTATGAAACCTGATACCGTCAAACGGATCTCCATCAACATCCACGCTGTAAGAACATACAAGCGGTTCAATCAGCCTGATTTTTGCATCCTTCATAAATTCCATAAGCTCAGAAATCAGGTTATACTCTGACCCTTCAAACAAATACTTGGAAACAGGGATAATCATGCCGGCTTCACGGTACAAAAGTTCCTGCTGTGCTGTGGTCAGCGTGTCAGTACCAAACGCTGTTTCCTGATTAGCACGGTATGCAAATTCTAGAGGTCCGGTAATGGAGTTAATAAGAGTCTTGTCATCCCCAGGCCTGATTGTCATTTCATTAATCAGTTCAGAGTTAGCAAGTACTTTCTTGTCGATTTCCATATCGAACTCAGGACGGAGAAGATACCCGCCGTCAGTGTTGCTATCACCGCGCATACTGGCTTTAATTCCATACTTCTGTTCAGCAACCTTGTCATTTTTCTCTCTCTGGTCATTCAGAAAACGCTTATCATCTTCTGACAACTCTTTCTTTGTTCTGGTCCGAATAACATCAGCCGCATCCTTCATCCAGTAATGCTCTGACTCTTTTACGTTGCTGATAACGATATCGCCAGATTTCTTGAATTTCTCAAGCAGGCTCTTTTCATCCATGCTTTCCAGCATCTGTTCAGCCAGCTTTTTTGCCTGCTCTTCCAGTGCCTTTTTCTGCGCTTCTTCCTGTTCGCCTTTTTTCTGCTGTACTTCGATTTCATACGCTTTCTGTGCAAGTGCGCCCTGTTTAATAATGTCTTCTGACTTAGTATCCGGATATGCTTCCAGAATACCGGCTGTCACTTCGTCGCCTTTCTTTCCTGCTCTCAAAAGCTCAAGTGCTTTTTTGTAGATTTCGTTCATTGTTTGAACACTCCTTTACATATTTGTATTTTTTCTTGTTTCTGCTCCTCCAGGCTCTTTTCTTCCGATACTTTTCCACTGTTCGGCACTTCGCCTACTTCATGGAATTTTTCACCGAGACTGAAAGATTTCATCGTGAACGTAGCTTTGGGGTTGCATGGAATCGTCACTATTGACCCTTCCAGCAAAATAACTTTCAGGATGACATAGTTCCCCTGTTCATCCCGTTGATGGTCATATACAAAGATACCGCCCATACTGAGCGTGTTAAGAGCACCGGCTTTGATTAAGTTGACTTCGTGCCGGGATTCTTCATCGATAATGATGTAACCCTTTACCCACAGACCGACAGAATCAACCTTGAATTCTGTCCATGCCCCAAGCTGACATTCAGTAATAGGCCAATGGTTTTTTAGTAGCGGAAACATTCCCCTGCTTGATATATCAGTTAGCGTGTCGTTAAATGCGTTCTCATGCACAACATCTGATGCCCGGTCCGAATTCTTGAATGTTGATAGATAGCCTTCAATCCAAATACGCTGCAGCCCGTCATTATCTTCCATTCCCTTATACGACAGTGTGTTGAACTCCTGAACCACGGCTATCTTTTTCTGGTTGTACGCATCCATAAGATTGTTTTTCTGAATGTAATCGCCTGCTAAATCCTTGATGTGTACGCTCATCTGCTCCAGAATCTTATTGTCTTGTATCGGTTTGTTTGGCATTATCCATA
>Ga0209318_1000530_pt1 | contig 36872 bp, 67 predicted proteins | sample RifGroE1_FD_183999 | JGI IMG/M metagenome (GOLD analysis project Ga0209318, IMG submission 183999) | Groundwater microbial communities from Rifle, Colorado, USA - Groundwater E1 (SPAdes) (version 2) | ecosystem: Environmental > Aquatic > Deep subsurface > Groundwater | place: Rifle, Colorado... | reverse complement strand
TTCACCAACTTCTAAATTGCTAACTTGTGCGAACATATGAAGTAAAATACTGTACTGTACGATATTCCAGTTATTTGCTGCTAAAATATCATTCGATCTTTGATTTAATATCCCATTTAATTTATTGTCTATAACATTAAATGTCATACTCCAACAACAAGGATATAAATTCATCAAATGTAAATCTTTATGGTTATAAATATTAGTAATAATTCTTCTACTATATGGATTATGTTTTAAATCATATAAAACTCTATCTACTTGGTCAAAATAACCTTCTTTATATTTATGTTTCTTTTGAAATTGATAACCGTAACATTGTCCAATCGAACCATCTTCATCTGCCCAACTGTCCCATATTCTACTATTCAAATCTTTAATATTATTACTTTTCTTTTGAAATATCCATAATATTTCATCAATACATGCCTTTAAATTTGTTGGTCTTAAAGTTAATATAGGAAATTCTTCTTGTAAATTATATCTATTAACTACTGCAAATTTCTTAATTGTATGTGCTGGTTTGCCATCGTCCCATTTTGCTCTAATAATTTGTCCTTCTGAAGATGTTCCATTTTCAATAATATCTTTACACATTGAGATGAATATATTGTCTGCTTTGCTCATATGTAGTATGTTTCTCCTTTTTTATTAATTATTTTTTATTTTTATCCTTACAACTAATACAATCAGATGGATTTATGTAATTTTCTTGATAAAAGCAATACCAATCTACAATTCCAAGATCCATCCCTCTTTCGGATTCGTTACTTGATAAGTGTTTGCATATGTTTGAGTTTGATTTCGACATAGGTTTATTATTGCTCCTTTCTTATTTATATTCTGCAATTTGCTTACCTTCATCACCACATTTTTTACATTTAACTGTTTCCCAACATAATATATCTCCATCTTGAACTTTGAATGGATTACCTTTGGATATTACCTTCCAATCATGTTTACATTTTTTAGTTTTATTTTTTAATAATTCATTTTCTTTTTCTAATTTCTCAATTCTTTCTTCTAAATTATTTACTTTCTCATTAATTAATGAATTTATATACTCCATTAAATATTTCTTTTCTAAACTATTCATAATATTTATTCTCCTTTTTAATAAAATTTTGTGGGGATTTTTCACCCCACTATTATATTCCAACTATTTACTTAACTATAAATCTCATTCATCACATTATTAATATTAATATTTTTCAAAATTACTCTACCATCTTCACCTACTGGTAAAAACATTATTAACTTATCAAGACATAATAATTCATCTTCATATTTTCTTGCTAATTCTTCACTGACAAATGGAGTTATGTATTGAATTTTTGGGATAAGATTAATATCTACAACACTTCGCATAGTATTTTCACCATTGGCAATAGATAACTTTAATACTGCAACTGCATAATTAAACTCTTTTCCTAGATTATAAGATTTTAATTTCTTTTGTAAATTTTCTACTTCCTGATGGGTCAAGTCTGCAATTCAATGTTGCATTTAATTTACTTGATACGTTTGTCATAAGTACCATCCTTTCTAAATAGTGTAGGTCACAACCCTTATTTTAATATAGTTTTACTATATTAATTGTTGATGATTAATTATTAGGTATTAGGTGATATATTTATTTTACAAGTTTATGTATACTTTTAGTACATAGTATAATTTCACCTGTAGACATTTTACCTATTTGCTCTTTAATTTTATTATTAAATAATTTGTCAATAATTTTTTGTATCTCCATAGATAAAACTTCAAATCCTCTCTTATTTATTTTATTATTTACTTTAACACAAAAACTTTCCAATTAAAAATGCTATAGCACCTACTATTGTTCCTACAATTACACATAACATCAACATAGGTGTTACAAAATCATATGCACCATTATGTTTAGTTCCAATATAATACGCATAACCAAATCCTATACAAACGAATATAATCAAAAATTCATACCAAGGAATATATAGATTTATAGAAAACACCTCCTTTCTTGTTTATTTTCTATTCTTTATTATTATACAATTATATTTCTAATCTGTCAAGATACATTTATTGCATCAAATCCAAAATATCTAAACAAAAATACTATCATTTCTTTACCATAAATAGAAAAATTATAAGTAGTTTTATCAATTCTATCCTCAGCAAATATAATATCTTCATGCACCCAAATAAAATAATCTTCTTTATTTAATAATATTTTATCTAGTAATTCTTTATTACTCAAAATTACACTCCTTTCTTAACTTAAAAACAACACCAAAGATGAATTTCATCACGATTTCCGATCCTGTAAACCCTTGATTTATAAGGGTTTCGTCAATCGTCAATTTTGGTAAATTTGATATTTTTATGATTTTTTATTGATTTTTCTAAATTTATAAAATTCGTAAACATTTCTTCATATTGTTTATGATTTTTATTTTGAAATTCATTATTATTCATATTAACAGGATTCATTTCACAATTCCATGCGTGATTATTAACACTAATATCTTGATGACAAAATGGACACATTAGATTATCATTCATTATTTTTTATATTTCCTTTCTATTATTTCCTTTCTTTTCCTCACTTATCATTTTCAATTATAATATAATTTCCACAATAACAGAACGTAACAGGTTTCCCATTATCAATTCTAATAATTTCAGGATCAACAATTAATCTTCTACATTTTGAGCAATATAATTTACCATTCGTACAAATACCATAAGAAGTTTTTAAATCATTGTTCATAATATCTATCTCCTTTATGTATTGTTTTTAATTATTTTCATTTAGGTTTTAAGTATTCCATCCAACATGGTACGCAATCATTGTTACAATATTCATAATATTTAGGTACACAACAATAATCACTTACTAATTTTTCAGCAATTCTTTTTCTTTCTTTTAATCTACCTTCTTCTTTTTTCTTTTCTTCAAATTGTATTAATACATCTGCTTTTTGTGCTTTCATTATTCTATCCATATTAGGAATTCTCCTTTCTTGGTATTTTTATATTTATTATATCATTATCTTTATTTTTAAATCTAAACATTCCATCTGCAATTAACTTAGATAAATCTTTTTGAAGTTTTGTTGCTATATTGTGCCACTCTAACATTTCTATATCTGATACTACAATTTCATCTGTAGAAGATATTTTAAATAGTACAGATAATTCTTTGATTCTATCTTCTAGTGATTTAAATTGATTAAAAAATTGTTCGTCTGATTTTACTATATATTGCATATTAGATATTCTCCTTTCTACATTGTTTTTTATATTCAGACTCAAAATGTTCTTTAACTTTATTATACCAATTAATAGCATGTTCACTTAAATTATTATTTTCTAGTACAAAACTAAGTGCATTTATAACTACATTCATTTCTTCTGTAGTTAATTCCATTTTATAAATCATAATTATTTCTCCTTTTAATTATTATTTTGATTTATTTTTCATCATAAATTCAATAGTATCAAATAAATCTTTAACTAAATTATAATAATCTTCTCTATTAGATATAGTGGGATATCTTAAACACATTTTTTGGTATTCACATTTATTATTAGTGTTTTCTTCTGGAATACATTGAGAACAATATTCTGTTAAAAATGGATGTTTATCGTTTATATCTTCTTCTTCTTCAAATATAAATTTCTTTAGTTTATCAAATTCATTTAAATCAATTATCATAAATTAGTTTTCTCCTTTCTACATTGTTGAATTATACAACCATTCCATTTCATTTTTTAATGATTCATAACCATATTTATAATCTAATCTAGGGAATAATGGTCTTGTACGTTGTTGATTAGAATGTTTAATAGTTAATATAATTTCATGTTGAATTATTTCACTTTCATTATTGTATTTATCTAATTGACTAACAATAAATTTAGGTTTACATGGATCATTTTTGTATTGTTGTTTAGCAATTTTATCAACTGCATATTGAATTGCATCAATTATATCTATATATATTAATTCCATGTTTGGGTGCTCCTTATTTGATTATTTACCATCCTTAAAACTTTTTAAAACATTACATACATTTTCAATTAATTTATGATAAAATTCATTTACAAAATCATCTAATGCCATTAAATGTTCTTTATCCCATTCAAGTTCTATTTCATCTGCACTATAATTTTTTAATTCTTTAATTTCTCCTAATACATCAGTTATAATTTCATGTTCATCATAACCTTCACCTAATTGAAAATAATCTATTATTTCCTGTAGTTTATTGTTGATTAGTTTATCATTAACTAATTTGGTTAACATATGTTTACTCCTTTATTTTAAAATTCATCCCTAATCTCTCTAATAAAATCTCTTACTTTGCAAATACCACATATATTTCCGTCTATTTGTATATCAGTAAAATCACCTTCTACCATATCAATAATATTTTCTTCTATTTCAGTTTTATCACATTTATATTTACAAAAGTATTCTAAAATTTCTTGAAGTTTTCTTTCTGTATCTAAATTTATTATGATATTTACTCCTTTCTTAAATCATCACAAAAGTTCGATTTGATATTAATATTTATTATATTACTAATCTGTCAAAATTGCAAGAGTTATTTTGTATTTTTCTATTTATTTGCTTCTAATTGTTTTTCTATTGATTCAATTTGTTTAGTTAATATTTCTTTCTTCCCTTCATATACTGCAATATTAATCCTATGCAATGTTTCTAATTCTTTTAATGTTAATTTTGCGGAATATAGAATATTTTCTAAGTATTTTTCATGTGATATTTTTGTGGACATATTATTTATTCTCCTTTTTGATATATAATAATTTTACAATTTACTCATTCCGAACATACTCATAATTAACGCAACACGCACCCACATTCCATTTTCACACTGTTGCCAATACTTTGCACGTTTATCTTTATCAACCTCAACACTAATCTCATCTCTTCTAGGTAATGGATGAAGTATAATTGCATCATCTTTCATTTTATTTATATTGCTACTATTAATTGAATATTTACTAGTATCAATAATTTCATTTTCATTAATACCTTCATTTTTATATTCATCTTGCAATCTCACCATATACACTACATCCATATCAGGTAATATCTTGTTAAAATCATCAGTAATTTCATAATCTACATTCAATTGCTCTAAGATATCGGATTTAATTTGAAATTGTTTAGGTGAAACAAAATATAATTTAGTACCATTAACTTTATTTAATAACAATGATAATGATCTAACAGTACGTCCTCTTAATAAATCACCAACAAAAGCAATTTTCTTATTTTCTAAACCATATTTATATATAGTATAGAAGTCTAATAATGCTTGTGTGGGATGTTGGTCAGATCCACTTCCTGCATTTATTATTCTTGTTTTATCAGATAGATTATTAGATATTTCATAAATAAAATCGTTTGATGGATGTCTCATAATAATTAAATCTGAGTATTGTGAGAAAGTTTTAATTGCATCCAACTCTGATTCACCTTTAGTTTCTGAGGATGTTGATGTATCTCTTATTTCAGATGTAGGTATTCCTAAAATATGACATGAGTTTTGGAAAGATAGAAACGTCCTAGTAGACGATTGTTTAAAGTATAACATGGCACGTTTATCTGATAGGATTGTTTTTAGGTATTTTAATCCATCTGAAGTTTGTGCAATTGATTTTATTTTATCTGTTGTATTACATAGATTGAGTAAATTTTCTAATGTATATTGGTTAGAGTTAATGCATCTTGTTTGATTATTTATGTTGATAGTAAACACTCTCCTTTATATATAAAATTTTTTACCACAATATTGACATGTATATTCATAAAAATGAGCAGGTAAAGAAAAATCTTTATCATCTTTATAATCATGCAAATCATATTTACATTTAAATTGTCTATATTTATTTTTTATTTTTAGGAATATATTTAATTTTTTGATAATAAATCACCTCACTTTAAATTTATATATTTTATATTATTCTACTTCTTGAACAAAATTAACGTCTTCTATTTCTAAATTACCATTATAATATTCAATTGCATCTTCCAAAACTAATTCTTTTGCTAATTTAATTGCTTCTTCTTTATTTTTGGCATCTACAGTTAAACTAGCACAAAATCCTACTGCCATTTATACAACAAATTTTTTCATATTTTTCTCCTTTATAATTTATAAATTATTTCAACAATTTCTTCCATTCATCACTTTTATAAATTTCGTCTAATTTATTATATAATTCTTTTCCATACAATTTAATTAACACATCTTTGCTATGTTCATACATAGGAATACCTTTGTCTTTATTTATAATACATTTATTAAAACAATGATAGTCTCTCCACCTACTAAAATCAGCATTTCTTGAATCATTAGATACTGTAGTTAAAATATATTTATTATTATACTCTATAATATCTAATGGAAACATATAGCAATCAAAAGGTTTTACTTCTAAAATATCAATATCATTATCTAAAGCATATCTATGCAATGCACAATAAGACATTTCGTTTTCTATAAAACTAAAAATACATAAATCATAATCAGTAAAATCTGTACTATTGTCATCATAATCTTGCTTATTATATTTCCAACCACATTCCCTTATATAATCTTGATTTTTACCTGATAAGTAGGGTAATATTTTATCTAAATGTTTATCTATATATTCTTCAGTTTCTTTAGACATTCTATAAGAACCTGTTTCGCAACATGACCCATCTATAAATTCTATGTCATTTAAAGAATTATCATTTTTATATTTGATAATCATATCGCAATTATTTTTATCACAAAGAAATTTTCTATTAAAAATATTTTCTACATCAATTATGAATATTTTGTTGTTAACAGATATTTCTAAATTAAGAGTATCATATAAAAATCTATTTATTTTTCTTATTAGTGTGTTGTTTGATTTTTCTAATGTATCGTAAAATTCTACATAGTTTAAAGTAGTCATGATTTTAATTTTTCTCCTTTCATATTATTTTTATATTCTATACATTCTAAATACTCTAATTGCTGAATATTAATTGATAATGCAGTTTTTAAATTTCTTAGTTTCCTTTGATAGTTATTTACTATTAATTCATCAGATTTATTTTCTATCTCTTCTTCTAAGATAGAAATTTGAAATTCTAATTGATTAATTAATTTAGTTGTATCCATTTAATTATTTTCCTTTTCTGTGATATTTTTTGATTCTAATTCAACATTATTTTTATTTTCTTTCTCAAAATATAATTTATATTTTTCTGCATTGATTTTTGCTATATAATATATCTTATAATCTTTCCATTTATCTTCGTTAATATCTATAATAGGTGTGATTCTCTCTTGATAATATTGACATTCATAACAATCATTGCACATACCGCTGCATTCTTGATTGTATCTTCCATGTGAGCCAAAAGGACACCAACATGATTTAGAATCATCATTATAAATTTTATTTACTGGATGTTGACATTTAGGGAACATTTCATAATATGCAACTTTTTCATCAGGAGAATAATAACCATATTCTTTACATTTTTCATGTGATAAAATACCTAATTTAAAATCAATCCAATCTTGACCTATCATATAACTTTTATCACCATGAGCAAGTCTAGTATAAAATAATTCTTGCCCTTGGATTAATAAACTATTAATAAATTCTAATATTTCTTTTTCATATTTATAATGAATATCATACCAATCATCTTTATTTTCAATAATTTCTAATTTCCACCATTCTAAATTTGTATATTGTTTTAAGCAGTTTTCACATAGATAAATTCGAGATGAAAAGTTATCAAAATAACTCCCATTCCCTATTGATGGGATACATATTTCAAACACTTGTTTTTCTTGTAAACATTTAAAGCAAATATTTTCTGGATTTAATATTGCTAATGGCTTGTTTTCATTTGTGTAAGTGATTTCATTGCTAGATGAATTAGTAACAATATTAGTAGTCATATTATATTCTCCTTTTATTTTAAATTATATTTTATTTTTGTTTTTTATATTCTATTGTTTAACATTCATTTTGGTGACACTCAATTAAACTTTTCAGATTGTTTAAATATTGTAATTCATTGATTAAATTAGAAATTTTACATGCTAAATTTTCTTGTTTATTTTGTGTTTCTGATAGACCATAACATTTATCTAATAATACATATTTACTGAGTAATTCACATGACTCGAAATAATCTGAAGAATTATGATAGTATTTGCAATTTTCTTTTATACATTTTAAATTTGATTGGTTATTTTCATTTAAATCTTTTTCTTTCATTTAAAGTTTGTCCCTTCCTCTATTGTTTATTATTATACAATTATATTTTACTTATGTCAAGAATAAATTTGAATTAATTTCAATTTATTTAGATTTATTTTAACAAATTATATTAAATTAAGTTTGCTTTTTTAATTAATGTTTTTAAGTAAGAGTAGAGAATATTTTTATCTCTACTCTTACGATGTGCTATTAAATTTATTTTACCCCAGTACTCCCCAATCCATTTCTATCTTGGTTTCCTAATAATTCTACTTCTAATAATTCAATTTCTGGCATTTTCTTATTAATTCTAAATTGACATATTCTATCGCCTTTTTTAATTATAGCATCTTTTAATGCAATTGCTGGATATTTCAACCAATCATTGTCACCACAATATGATTCATCAATTACTGCAAAACTATTTGTTTGAAGTATTCCAAAATTTTTATATGTACTTGAACGAGGAACGATATTTACTTCATATCCTTTTGGGATTTGAATTGCTACGCCTAAATGAATAAGTTTAAAATCAAATTGTTTCATTGTAATATCTTCAGCAGATCGTAAATCAATCCAATCTCCTTGAGTAATTTTTTCTAATTTTGTGATGGTATTGTCTAAATATTTTACTTTAATTTGTAGTTTTTTTGACATAATTATTTCTCCTTTATTATTTTAATTTAATTTAAATTATAAAATACTCTTTCTTTCATTTCTTTTGCTCTTTCTTTTTTATAAGATGATGCTTTCACTAGATACCCTACTATTTTTATATAACTATCTGTTACCTCACCTTGACAGATAGGACATATATCACCATAAAATGAATGATCATTTTTACATACATTGATTTTTGAAATAAAACTAAAATACACTATACCTTCATTTGCAAGCTTATTCATTAATCTCCATGCTTGTTCTTCATCTTTAAATGGTTCTGTGAGATTTATATGTAACATAACTCCACCACCACAAGCACTATCTAATAAAGAAGATACTCTTACTCTTTCCATTGTATCACATTGTTGATTAAGTGGTATCCATTGATTTCCATAGATATAAGTGTCAACACTATCTTGACCATAAATTAGTTTATCTTTTTTACATATCTTAATAGCACATGATTCTGATGGAATTTGTTCCATGTTGGCATTATATCCATATAATATTTTTGTAGTTTTATTTGCTTCATTTACAATATTTAATATTTCTTTTGCAAATTGTAATCCTTTCTCATTATAATAAACACCACTAGCATTTTTACTAATACCGCCAAGTAATGCAATTGTTTCAAAAACACCTGTAATGCCTATAGTGCTAAATTGACGATTTAAATTTAATAATTCAAAAGTGTATAAAGGTAATAATCCTTTGATAATATTTTTCTTTAATACTTCTCTTTGTACATATAAATATTTATGTGATATATCAACTCTATCTTTTAAAATTTTCTTATACCTTTTAAAATCACCTTTTGATTCAAGAGCAATCCTAACTAAATTAAGAGTATTAACTTTTGCACTGCCGATAGATATTGATGAGCCGCCTATAGAATTAAAATGTCCTTTTAATTCTTCTCCTTCATCTTTGTTTTCAATATCTTCTTCTATATCTTTTAATGAACTGGTTAACCGACAATTATGAGTAATAATACCATTAGGTAATGTAAAATAACTTTCTTCTTTGTCTTTCATTTCAAAACAATAAACATATTCACTTGATGACTCTATTTTTTCAATAGAAATTATTTTAAAATATGTATTATTATTTTTTATTTTAAATACATTTTCCATACTTCTTTTATTTTTTGGATCATACCATCTAATGCAATAAAGTGGATAATTTCTATTGAATTCTTGTTCTCTAATTATAACTTTTTCATCCGTTCTATCTGATAAATCTATAATAGAATTAAGACCAAGAGATGTCATAATGCATTCTATTTGGCTGACTAATTTACTAGATGTTGTATATATTCTATTACTATTTCCACCATCTGTTAAATAATATCCTTTTAAAATACCTTGTCTAAATTCTCTAGATTGTAATAAACAATTAAGATTTAATTCTTTTTCAAAACTATAATTGCCAAATACATATTCTCTGATAAATTCAGCAATTTTTGTATCTCTAATAACTACTGGATAGACATTATTATATTGTTTATTTAATACAATATTAACTGTTAAGTCATTTGTAATTAAATTAACTGCTTTTTTAATAATTTCTAATGAATTATCATATTTTGTTTCATTTAATGATAAATTAATAATAGGTGTATTATTATTTTCTTTATTGTCATATATACTTCCATCACCTAAATACATTCCTATTAAAACACCTTGCTCATAAGTTAAGTTTTTATCTTTTTCTGGAAATGTATCAAGTGCAAGATTATTAAATAATAAATAATCATTTTCGGTTAAATCAATAGTTGTTTTTTCTCCATTTAAAGTAGGATTAATATGATTATCAGTAATATATATTTCTTTTTTGTTAGCAGTAATAATTTTATAAATATTTCTTTTTGGTAAACGAATCACTTTCCCTTTGACCCAACTTCCGTTATGGAATATTGTGAAATTTCTTTTTGCATTTTTATAAGAAGATTCATGAATTTCTTTAAATGTCATATAATTAATACCATCTGATGATTTTGTTAATGTCATTTGTTTACCGTCAAAACAACAACTTGACAACGCATCGACTTCTGTAGCATTATAAATATTTACATCTTGCCAAGTCATATTATGTTTATTGATAAATCTAGCCATATCTTCATCTACATATTTATCATTTTGAAACAACAAACTTGCAGATATTACTGGGAATGTAAAGAATTTTTCATATCTTATTTCTCTCTCATAATCAAGAAAGTCTTTTTGATATTGAATAATTTCTTCTAAATGATCAATAATTAAACTATTGTCAGGAAAAACTTCTGTGCTTAAAAGTCCTAAAATATGTTCTCTATCAAGGATACTGAAATTTGTATAAGCAGATTGTTCTCCACCTTTTAAATAAGGTTGATTTAAATTAAATAGTATTTCTTGCCATTTTTGCTTTTTATATACTTCTGCATCTGCAACATAATTTGTTTTAACATCATTTTGCCAATAATAATAAGCATAAATTAAATAATCAGGTATCCCTACTGCTCCAGATTGCATATTAGTGGCGTAAGATACAAATTCTAATACATGATGATTAAATGTATCTAAATGTTGTGCAGGTTTCGCTTTCATTGTATCAATAAAAAATAATCCTTTTTCAACAATAGGTTTTAATGAAAATGCAAAACAGTATGGTTTCAATGTTGATTCATGACTATCATGCGAATATAACGCACCATTAATTTGTAATTCTAACCATTTATCTGCTGTTTCTTTCCCAAAATTTTCTTTTAATTCTATGTAAATTTTATTATGTGAAAGTAATTTATTATATGGTTTTCTGCTTTCACTTAACATTATAGATATATTTTTGTCTGTAACATTACTATTATCATCAATAGAAGCGTTAGCTACATTATCACTATTCATAAATCTCTTAAAGAAATTAGTAATATTAAGCGATTCTTTATCTAGTCCTTCTATTTCAAACATTTCTTCTCCATATTTCTTTTTAAGTCTTTGAAATTGAATTTTATAATCTTCATCTAAAGTAATTTCAATTCTAAATTTACTATCTTGTTGGCTGCTATCATTTAATTTCATATATTATCCTTTCCTTATTGGTTTTATTTTTTTACTATTTACAAAATCATATATATATTGATTAGTAGATGATGGAATATAATTTATATTTTTATTTTCTTCTTGAAATTCTCCTAAAACACCATAATCCATATAAGTTACATACTTTTTTATATGTTCAATATTATCTAAATTGCGCCAAGTATAAATAATATTACATATTTTATCATTATATTTTAATTTAAAATACTTAGTAATTAAGTATATAGATTCTCTATTCCAATCAGATAATGGTTCTCCACCTAAATAACATAAAGACATTTTTGGATAAATATCTAACCATCTATTTAAAACTAATTCAATGTCATCAATTAAATTTTTATTTGTTGTTTTATACCCTATTTTTTTTTGTTGTAATTCTGGATTATGGCAATTAAGACATTTTATAATCTTATCACATCCGCTATAATAAATAGATATTGAAGGATACCATAAACCATCATTATTTATACTATTTTGTAATGTGACATATATTTCATTTGTCATTTAGATATTACCCATTTAATTGCTTCATTAAAATTCATAACTTTTCCATCTCTCTCTAACATAGGCATACTTAAAAATCCTTTTTTAATCATTAATTCTACATCATTACATTCTTCATATGTAATTTGTTTTTGGTCTAATTTTTGTTTTAGTATTTTACATTTTGGGCAATCGTTTGAATACAAAATAATCAATAAATTTCCTCCTTTATTATTTTTAATTTTTAATTATTCCCTAATCTCTTAATTTCAATAAATTGTTCATATTCATTATTCTCACAACAATCTTTCCCATTTAAATAACTTTGATATTCACTATCTTCACATAAGAACCTTAAACATTTACATGCTTTTTTGCACTTATCATTAATGCATTTGCTAATATCAAACAAACAAAATTTCACCTCCTTAAATTAATACTACTTAATTTACTATTATATTATCATTCTATTATTATTTTGTCAAGATTTATTTTTCATATTACTTTAAATACATATCGCATGGATGTTCACATGTTTTAAATTCTTCACAAAATACACAACATATATTGCCATATTTTATACATCTACCAGGAAGATTCATTAAACATTCTCCACCATATTTATATTCAGGACAATTTAATTCTTTACTTGATTCTTCATCACATACATCACAAATAAATATTTCTTCTGTCCATGCGTTTTTAGTTGCTGGTTTCCCACAAAAATAACATTTCCCCATAATATTATCTCCTTTTCATATCATGATAAAATCCCAAATTTATGTATACATTTCTATATACTTCGTTAAATTATATTAACTTTAACTGGATAAAAACCATACCCTCTATCTTCTTTTTGTAAAATAAATTGAAGATTACTTTACTTTAATGATTAATCGTAATCTTACCTAACTTTTTACATTCTTCACATCTACATATCTTCCATACCCATTCATCTTCTGCACCCATAAGACAATAAAATGGTCTATTTTTATCATAATGATATTGCTCTGTAATACCATGACCATTCTTTTTATTTTGTTTCATCTTTCTATCAACAAATTTATAAAAACTATGTTCAATTTCTTCATCTGTTTCAAATTGATTATATGTCATATGATGAAACATTCCTGAACACCATGATTCATGTTCTAAATATTCATAACTTATATCTAACCATTCTGTAATAGGATGACCATCTATAATTTGTCTTTGTTCCCATTTTAATTTATAATCTTGTAATTCTTTATTTAATTGTCCTTTTGTAGGTTCTTCTTTATACATCATATAATAACTAGATGAATTATCTTGAAAATTATCTTGATTCCATTTTGCATTAAATTTGTAAATGGGAAATTTAATTTCTTCCATGTAATTACTCCTTTCTATTGTTTATTTTCTACAATTCTCACAACAACAATCTATTTTATTACCTTCAAAATACTCACCACAATTACTACATTTATTACTACATAATACTTTATGATTATCTCCATCATATGTAATAGAACAACCAAAATCATGTGATTCAATTGCTAATTCTATTGAAATATTATTCATATATGATTCTCCTTTATTTTAATCCTTCAATTTTTATTTCACTCTTTTTAAATAAATCATTGACTGTATTTCTATAGGCAATCTTTCTCAGCACATTAAAAGTATCCACTAAATAAATATCATTCCTTTTATAAATATCTTTTCTTCTGCTTGCACATTGTTTAACTGTAGTAATTCCCTTAAATTCAAATTTACCTAATTTATTTTGTTTAATAGTGTAATTTTTAATGTCAACAAATATTAAACCAATTTTAGGTGGTAATTTGTCAATAGGTATAATACCTTCTGGGCATATTATGTAAGTGTATTCACATTGAGTACAAAATCCATTTAGAAAATCTGAATATGATGCTTTTGCTTCGAATCCCATTACTTTGTATTTGTCTACTGTATTTTCTCTAGTATTTAATAAATTACCTTTAATTCCTACAACATCAATGGTATTTTTTCGTGTTGCTTTAGAGTTAAACCATTCATAATTACCAAGATATTGAGAATATTTAGGAAATTGTACTTCTGTGGCGATGCAATTATAACCTTTTGAGTATAAGATATACTTTGCAATTTGTTTTAATTCATAATGTTCTTTTGATTCGTTTTTATTATAGTTTTCATTGAGTAATATTAATTTTCACCTCACTTTTATATTTTGGTTTTAAATACATCATCCAATAATATCCTATTCCACAAATATGACATGCCTTATTTTTATTTAAACAAATATTGCAGTTTGCCATTACATTCTCCTTTAACTATTCATTTTCTTCTTCATCTTCACAAGTATCTAAATATTCTTCTACCATATCTTCAGATTGTGAAGTACAATAGTGTCTTGTATTACAATTAGAACATATATAATATTGATAGAATAAATTTTCTGATTCATCATAATCTGATTCTTGCTCTATTAATTCTATTTTAGGAATACAGTTTAGACAATGCATAATATTAATTTTCTCCTTTCTTTAATCACATTCTTGATCTGTCACATTAACACTATTAGTTATACCACATTTGCCTAATATTTTATGAATATCATGTGCAATTTCTTCTGCATCTTCTTTAGATTCAACTTCTACCCATACTTTTAAAAGGATTGATTTCATGGTTTACTTCTCCTTTCTAATAATTAATCTTATATTCCATATTCACTACCAGTATCATATTTATTTATTTCTCTTAAATTTTTCTTTTCTTTATTGCATTTATTACAAAACCATTGTCTACTTAATGTTACTAATCCTAACATTCTAATTTCATTCCATTTTGTACTTACAATAGTTCCACCACATTCACATAATTCATCTAAACATTCGTAACCTTTTTCATAATGTGTTTTCATTTTACCTCCTTTTAATTAATAATCCCATTGGCAATATCTATTCATTTCTTTTACCTTAATACATTCCATTAGATTCTCACTTATAAATTTTATACCTTGATTCTTTGTTTTAACAGTCTCTTTACCATCAATTCCTAACCAATTATCTATCATTTTAATTGTATTAATTTGTTTGTCTGTTAAATGATATTTTTCAGGAATTGCCCATTCTTCTATATCATCTCCATCATTAATAATAAGTTTAATTTTGCAATCTTTGCAACGATAAGTATGTATATAATAATATTCATCACCATCTATTTCAAGAAATGTTGAAAAATAATTTTGTTTCTTGCTAGTATATTTCATTTCATTGTTACAATTGGGGCATTTCATTTTTATCTCCTTTATATTTTAACTCTGCATAAAATCTTGCTTTTAACACGATTTTAATACTATATATTGTATTAATTCTATATATCTATACTACATATGGTATTACTTTAACTTCACTACACCATATGCAAATCTAAAACCATAACCATTATCATCTATTAATATATCTCTTTCTTTATCATAAAAAACTTTAGTAATGTAATATCTATTGACAATTTTATTTTCATATCCTTTTTCTTTAATATGAGGCATTGCAATTATATCTCCATGTTTAATTATATTTCCATAAATATCTTTTATTTCTTGCACATTAAATCCTCCTTTAATTTATTTTAAAATGTCCATATAATATTGTTAAAAATAACTTAAAAATTACATTCATCCATATCTTCTATAAAAATCTAATAATTTCTCTCATAGCAAAATTTCTTTCTTGTTTGTGATCTACATCAAAGCAGTGCAATAACCATTGTTCCTTATAAAAATCTGTACTTCCAAACCATACTTTATATGGGATAACATTTCTTATCGATGTGACACCTTTGTAGTTTTTGTATTCAAATTGTAGGATAGGAACATTTTCAGTTGACATATTATTTAATCTCCTTTTTACTTATTATTCTTCTCAATTAAATCCCTAACAGTTATAATATCATATGACTTATTATTTAATTTATCAATCATATCAACATATTTCTTTAATTCTTTCCACACTTTTATTTCCGTTAATTTTAATTCTTTATATTCTTGAATAGTTAATAATTCAGATGGATTATCTTCTGAAGGATGAAAATAAAAATCACAGTAGTTATATTTTCCACCATCAATAACAATTTTAATTTCATCATTAAATATTTCATCTATAAATGCTTTTTGTAATGGTTTAGTTTTGCCTACTAAATTATCTTCATTATCAAATAATTCAATTTCATTTGTGATATAAACAGTCATACCATACTTTGCTTCTAACCATGATTTCATATTTTACTGTTCCTTTCATTATTCTTAAATATACTCTAACTCTAAAATATATCCTTTTGATTTAATTTGTGCAACAATACCTACTAAACTTACTTGTTGACCATTTGGTTTAATTCCATCTCTATTGCAATCAGGAGATGCAAAATGTTTCTTATCAAAAGTAATATTATTTATTGGTGTTTTATATAGATAGTAACATTTCTTACCATGTATCCATTGTACTTCATCACCTTGTTTGAGTTCAATATCTAGATATGTATTTTGTTTTACTTTTAGCATATTCAATCACCAATCTTTCAATTCAGTATATTTTACATAAGTTACAATCTTACCTTGTTGAACATTTTTCTTATTAGTTACTTTGTATCCTTTGCGTTTCATTTCTTCCCAATGTAAATATTCATTATCTAATTCAGAATATAAATATTTTTCAGATATTACTTTTGCTTCTTTCTGTGATAGTAGTTTTATAATTTTCACCTACTTTTTAATTTTTAAGACATATTAATACCATCAATATGTATCTCTAATATAGATAATGTTACGCGAATTGCTTTTAACTTGTTGATATAAATTTCATACATATGAATATTGCCATCTTCCTTATATTCTTTGGCACAAAATTCATACTCTTTATATTTAGATAAAAGCAATTGTTTCTTTAATTTTGATACTCTAGTCATTGAATTTTCCTTTAAATTCCTTTCTTACTGTTTTATGTGGACATTTTTTATATTTCTTTAAATTACTATAATCATTTTTTTGATATTCACATTCATATATTCCTTTATTTTTATTAAAATATGCTCCTGAGCAATCTTTCATGGGTTTTTCTTCATAAATTATACAATAAGTATACTGACTTTCTTCTATTTTTTCTTGCCATTCTTTTTTAAAATAAGGGCATCCTTTACATAAAATTGGACTAATTATATAACAGCACAAATCATTTTGTCTATTTAATCCTTTACACATGTAATCTTTAGTCATATTATTTATCTCCTATTTAATTTTCTCCATTATATTCCCATTTTAATCCTAATTCACAACTTTTACAAGGTTCTTCATTCGTATTATTAAATTTATACTTACAATTACTACAACTACTAGATAAGTTATCATATTTCATAATATATCTCCTTTAACTATATGAAGTTGTATAATAACGATACAAAGTTGCTTTATATCCACAATGGCAACATACTAAATATACAAAATGATCTGTATAACTATCATTATGATAATTATTAAATTTTTCACTATACTCTAATTTCCATTTATCACTACCACATGTTTTACATCTTATATTAAAATTATTCATGTTTATACTCCTTCCTCTATATAACACCTTCTAATTGAAAATGACATACTACCTTCAGGATTATAAGGATGGCAATAGTTACAAATTTCAGGAATATTTTTATCTTTATTTATTGCTTTAATTAAACTTTTGCCATTTACACATTGAGTACAATATACATGTTTATTTACATTATCAATTGCTATTATTTCATTATTTAATTCTAATGATTTATTTATGTCTTCATCTGATAAATTACATGCATCTTCATAGAATCCTTTTCTATTACCTCTTAACATATTCATACTAATTATCATCCTTTATAAATGGTTTAATAACACTTTCATAACTAGTTTTACACATAGTTACATTTTCATTAACATACATAAATTCTTCAGTAGGAACGTCAATATGCATTTGTTTACAATTAACACAATAGAAACTTATTAATTTACTTCTTTTACCTCTAACAACATTAGAATTTGATGTGTAAAATATTTGATTCCCGTTATTTAATCTTATTGTTGACATATTTTATTTATACTCCTTTGCTAATATTTAATAATTCTTTATATAATTTATCTATTTCTCTTTGATGTATACCCATTTGTTTTCTCAGTATTTCTTTATCTATCCATTTTGCTTTATCTTCTAGTCCATATTCTTTAATCAAGTCAAGAATATATCCTGTATTAATGTAATTCTCATATGTATCTAATATTTGCTCTTCTGTTGTGATATTCTCAAAACATTCTGATTTATTTCCAAATATAGAACATTCGTATCCGCATTTACCACTCATGCCATTTTGAAAACATTCATCTCCTCCACCATTAAGAATGTAACTATCATAATTTCTTTGCTCATTTTTAATTCTTGGTTCTAACTCCGTGTTGATTTTAAAATTTGCCGAATCTAATTTATTACATGTTTTATTATATTCTTCTTTTAATTTATGATATTTATCTAAAAGATTATCATATTTCCAATATAAATCATTATAGTTTTGTTGTAATGTTTCACAGTCTTTGCATATATTCATTTATAATATATCTCCTTTCTCAATCCATCTTTTGTCCACAATGTTTACATAATTTTAATTTTTCGGCACAATAATCACATAATAAGTCTGTACAAGTATTGCTAAAATTTAACTCTTTGTCACAATTTTCATTTGCACATATGACAGTGGTTATCATTGCACCACCGATTCTATCAGTGTGAAAATAATAGCAATATTTACATAGATGATTATCATTAATTCTTTGTTTTTTATCAGGATCAGAATAATATTGAATTAATTTTACTGTTGTTTTTTCAATGTGATTCTTGTTTCTAGTTTTTATATCTAATTGTTGTGATTTAGTTAACGATTGTTTTCTTGGATTATTCATATTTGATTAGAATCTCCTTTATTTCTTTTAATTTAATTGTTGATTTGAGTATGTGTATATTTTACACTATCTTAGTTAATAATACTATTAGAAAAGTTGGCATGTAATTATAGCATATATGACCTGTCGGAAGGAATTTATTTATGTTTCATTTATGCCAACTTTTTCTATTTATTTAAACTTTTTCTTTATTGCAGAATTATTCTCCTTTAATAGATTTATACTGTACAGTACTCATATAAATATTTTCTTCATCATTGTAATAATTAATTAACATTTTCATTGTTCCACATTTCTTACATATTCTAAATTGTTGCGTTTCGTAGTTTAAATATACTTTAAATCTTTGATTAAAAAATTCTTTTCCTCCACATAGACATTCATTTTTATAATCCATAGTTTATCTCCTTATTTAGCAATATAAATATTTCGCCTCTAGGAGCAAAATTACTTGTTTTTACTTTTACTTTGCCTATAGATAATGGTAATATTCCATTATGAGATATTTCATCTGAATTTACAATTAATAATACATCATTGATTGTGCAATTATTAGAAATAATAAACTTTTCTATTTCATCATCAAGTTTAGTTCTAGGAATAGTTTTATTAACTAATTCTATTGCATCATATAATTTTTCAATAGTAAAATTACTATCTTGATTATTTGATGAAGTTGTAGTTGATGTAGTATTTAATAATGAAAATGAATTAAATAAATTTTCTATTATATTGTTGTACATATTATCTCCTTTCTAAAACTCTTTCCATTCAATTCCTTTATTTTCTAAATACTTTGCAATTAAATATCTATGACAATGTATAAAATCCTTTTCATAGCAAATTAAAGCATAATCTTCACCTTGAGATAATTTCAAATATAACTTATCTAAATATATTGCCATAATATGATCTCTTTGCATTTGTGAATTAAATCTTTCAACATATCTATCCCAATCATTATCTTTTTTATAATCTAATAATATTTCTGGATATGGTGCTAATTCTTTAGTTATAAATGTATTAGGATATTTATTTGGATTAAATGATTTAGGTGGGAATCTTGTAATTACAAGTTTCTTTATATTATCTGGTAATTTATTCATTTTACTTAAATATGTTGTGTATAGCATATTATTTAACTACTCCTTATCTTTCTTTTTATTTTGTTTCTTTTGTTCTTTCTTAACTTTTTGTATCTCTACTGCAAGTTTATCGTCCTTACCAAACTTTTCTTTCTTGTCGTCTTTATTTTTAACATTCTTTTCGCAGTATATTAAATTACCACAACATGTAACATGCCCATTTGTATCCTTACACGTACTTCTTGGGAAATGCACTTCCATCTTACCACCTTCATCTGTTTCTTTTATTATTATTACTTCTTCTGTAACTAAATTAGGACATCTAGTTTTATATGCAGATTGTGTCTCAATAGAATCATCTTCATTTTCTATGTATTGTTTTTCTAATTCTATTTCTTCATCATCCTTATGTTTATCTTCTAAATGAATATTCTTAATTTTTTTAATGATTAATTCCTTCTTTCTATGTTACTATTATATTTGTTTTCTTATTATTTGTCAAGAAATTTTTTAATTAACTTTTAACTCATATCTTACTTCTTCTTGTTTGCAATCCCATATTTCTGATAAATATAATTGTTTTTCTTTTATTTCTTGTTTTGATAATTCAATAAAATTTGTACTATTAGAAACAGAATATATTTCATTTGGAACATAAAATTCATATACGTATAATTTCATTTTATCCTCCTAATCCATAACATAATTATGAGTAAAATGATAAATATTATTATGAGATTTCAATATATCAGATTTGCATTTCATAATAGTTACATTACCCATCATGTGGTCATTATATGCAAATCTAAAAGTAACGATATTCTCATAGTCTTTATATACACTTTTTTCTTTATCAATATAAAACCAATTAGATAATTCAACTTCTTCAAATACACTACATTTTGTAAAATCTTTATCCCAATCTTTCACACAAAGTATATTATCATAAAAATCAGATAGATTATTTATTTTAGAGGAAGATAGTGCAAATTCTTCATCAATTTGAAATATTTTATCGTATATTTCAAATTTACCTAAACCTTCTCCTCCACCAATTGTATTGATTGCTATGTGTATAATATATATTAATTCATCTTGCTTTATGAATTTTTTGCTTAGATTATCATATGTGAATCCATCTAATTCTGCTTGTTTGTGGAGATGTTGCTCTTGTAGTCTTAGTTTTATTAATTTGTCGTTGTAGTTCATTTTGTTTATTGATACTCCTTTTTATTGTAAATAATTTTATTTATCATACACTCTAACTTCCCACTCACAACCACATTTTACACAAGTATATGCTTCTACTTTAACATTCTTTTTAAATAATCCACCTTCATAATGATAAATATAAAGATTTGGATAATAATTACACTCAGGGCATATCGAATCATTATTATATTTATCTTTTTCTAAACTTGCTTGTGCAGATGATTTAATTATTGTTTTGTTCATATGGTATCTCCTTTAATCTAAATTTATTATTTCATATCTTCCAATATCTAATTCAACTTTAATTTGACCTTTAATATCTTCTTTATGTTTAAATACTCTAGCAAATTCTTTGTCCCATGTATTATAACAATTACCATCTATAGTATTTTTATAGTATTTGTTTGTATTTTTTAGTTTTAAAATTAACATGTGATTATTCTCCTTTTTCATTTTCAATTATAAATATCTTTTTATATCTAGTACATACACAATTAACACATCCATCAATTGTACCTAAATATTTACTACATATTTTTATATCTACATTTGAAGAACAATTTAAAATACTTCTAATAAAATCCTTAATCTCTTCTTCTGTTCCTGATACTTTTACCATATTTAATCTCCTTTCATTAAATTTTACATATAATTGAATAAAACGAATATTTTATCACATTTTTATTTTACAGTTATGAAAATTGATAATAAAAGTGCTTATAAAGTATTGTATTATAGGGGGTTTATAAGCACTTTTATTTGAGAATTTTAGATTATTGATATTTTAGCTAAATTTGGCATATTTGAATAAAATAAAACTTTTGTCATGTTTTTTAAAACAACATGAAAGGAATCTTTGCTGTTGTTTTAGTTTACATATAGTAGTTAATACTTATTTATACTACTATATGTAGTGACATAACTTATGTAATTCTATTTTTTATTTTTCAACAATGCCATTTTAAAATAAATATCTTCAGTAATACCTAATGGTAAACCTTTTATTATCTTAGTTTCTTCAAGTGTAACTTCATAATCGTCACGATTGCGATCATAACCAATTACATAAAAATTATAAAGTTCATTTTCAGATTCATTTATTTCTGTTTCATTTAAAATAGTATTAATATTTTCAAAATTATTAACACATTTTATATATTCTACTTTTCCATAAATACCATCTATTTTATATTTGATTACATATTCTTTCATATTATCTTTCCACTTCTCCTTTTGCGTTCGGTCGCAACCCATATTTTTATTAACTTAGTGGTACTAACTTAATTTCTCCTAAATCAATTGACTTATCACATTCAAATTTAGCAATAATATGATTATTAGTACTGTCAATTAAAATAGAAATTTGCTCAATTCTATTGCATTCTTTACAGTAACATTGCAACATAATAAAAAACTCACCTCCTTCTAGTGTGATTTATTTATTACAAAGAGTATAATTATTCATTAATGCAATAAATTTTTGTTTGTCTTTCATTCCAACTAAAGATTCTGCAAATAATTCTTTACTTTCTTTATCAATACCTACCCATTTTTTACTTATACTTTTTAATATACTTTTAATTTGTTTTAAATCCATATAAAATTATCACCTCCTTTTTGATTATGTTTATATTATCCTAACTAGTAGGTTAATATTATATGTAATTCTTCATCTCTTAAATTATTTTACATTTATCATTAAATTCTTCATTGCCAAACATTGAGCAATAAAAACAACCGTCTAAACCTAATTCATATTTAACATAATGACCACATATTTCTACATCTATAATTTCCATTTCTGTATGAACAGTCCCAAATTCACCATTCCAATCATCTCTATATAATATTTTAGTTCCTACAGTTGTTAATATTTCTTCTTTAATTCTTTTTTCACATTTAATTGCTTCTTGTTCCGAATCAAATAATTCTTTACATTTCTCACATTCATATTTTATTACTTTTCTCATAATATCCTCCTTATTATTTTATAAATCACAATAAAATCAATTTTTTATCATGTTTTTAATTGTGTGTTTTGATTGTTTTTATTTATTACTTTTTTATTTTTTATTATGTTTATAGTATAGATGATAGATACTGATATGTCAACTATTATTTTTGTGTTTTATTAGTAATTTTTCATTTTAATTTTATTGTAATTTTTTAAAATATCTTTTAAATGAGATTTTTTATTAGAAACTCCATTCTGAGTTATTGCATACCTTAATGCTTTATTTTCTGCACATAACACACAATATTCTTGTGCTCTAGTTAATGCAGTATAAATCCATTCCTTAGTTAGCAATGAATATGCTCTAAAATCAATACCGATTATAATTACTTTACTCTGTGACCCTTGGTATTTATGACATGTAACAGCATAACCTAATTCTATGTATCTCCAATGTTTATTTGGTACTATAATTTCTCCAATGGTATTAAAATCAATTATCATATATGAAGGTTGAATATCTTTAACAATTCCTATGTTTCCATTAAATATCGGAACACATTCTGGTGATTCATAAGATTCTAATTCATCAAAAAACATATCATCATCTAAATTAACATTAGGTAAAGTCTTATAATTATTTCTTACATTCATTACCTTATCACCAGTTCTTATTTTATAAGTTAAATCTTTTTTATATTTTATTTCTATTTCTTTCATAGATGGATTATAAGGATTACATATAGATTGCAATTCTTTATTAATATGAAACGTAGAAGCATTTCCTGTTGTTTTCATTGGAAGAATAACTTGAATATCTAATATATCATCTACTTTTGAAAGATGTTCTTTAAATTTTTGAATAATCTTTTGGGCAGTTTTTTCTTTATTTAAATATACTTCTAATTCTAAATCTTGCAACTCTCCTCTTATTTCTACACCATTATAATCTTGAGGGAATAATTGAATTCCATTACGTACTTTAATACTTTCTGTAATAATTGCTGATTTTTGTGCTTGCCTATGTATTTTATCTAATTTAACTACAGGAATTTTTTCCGAATTGATGATATCACACGCTACATTTAGAACACCAATACTTTCCAATTGTCCAATATCTGCGAGCATAATTAATTTTGCTCCATCTTTAATTGCTTGAATTAAACTATAAAATAAATATCCACCAATCATTGACACTTCATCTACTATAATAATATCTTCATATAAAGGATTATCTTTATTAAATGTAAATCCTTCTCCTGGAACAAAACCAAGTAGCCTATGTATTGTATATCCAGTTACATTTGTAATTTCAGTCATTCTTGCTGCTGCTCTACCACTTAAAGCACATTGTGAAAATGAATATCCACCTAATATTTCTAACATTCCTGCCACAATGCTTGATTTACCACTATTACCTGTAATAAATATTTTATTATTCCTTCTTAATACTAACATATTACTAGGTACTGTGAAACAATATTTATAACCATCTAATGTTTTATATTTAGTTATTGGTGTTTTCGTATGATCTTTTCTTTTATCAGTATATAAGCCAACTAAATTCCTTTTAGTGAAATTAACTGCATATTCAATTGATTTTCTAATATACATTTTACCAGCAGTTTTATATTCTTGATTTAATCTATCTTGAATATTAATAGTTGATTTATAACCACAAACAGTACCCACAAATTGAATAAAATCAGCATCAGATTTTATTGAAGTAAAATATCGATCTTTATCTTTAAATGCACCATCCCAATAAAATATTTCATCATAGATAATTTCAAATTGTTCTTTATTACAATTATACCATTTATCTGTAAAAGTTTTTTCATTATCTAAGTATGTGAATTTATATCTTTTATACCCTTCCGTTCCTTTAACTAAATCATACTTTATATTATTTTTTTTAAGTAGAAATTCAATCCTGTCTTTTTTCCTTTGCTTTTTCACATTTATATAACAAGTTGAAGGATTTGTTCCACAAAAACTTCCGTCTGCTTTTATTGCTACTTTTAATCTTATTTCCCATTCATTATACGGCAATCCTTCACCTTGATAATTAAATGTAGTAATAAATCTACCTTTAAAACTTGTATTATTATGATTTTCTCTAACTTCTTTAAATGTTTTATGATATAGATTATTTTTTGAAGTTATGTAATATACATTATGTTCATCTGATAAACATTGATCCAATCCATATTTCGTCTCAAAATGCCATAAGTATTCTGATGGATATTTATGATATTTTAATGGATTAACCAATTCAGAACTTCCATCTTTATTATATTGTAATACCTTATCATTATCTTTGTAATTTGATATTTTTACCCATTCAGTTCCATTAAAATATTCTGTATCACAATCTACACACCCCGCTAATCCTGTAATCATTACAACTTGATTTTCTAAAACTGTTTTAATACCTTCAATTTGTTGTTCAGTATAATCCCATCCTTGTCTTTCTTCAACATTTTTAATTTTTTCTTTCCATCCATCATATTTAAATATATTTTTATTATTTGATATTCTTACTAAATCTTCTGCAATTTTTAATTCTAATTCATAATATTTTCTAAGTCCAATTTTTGTTTTATCTTCATCCCACCATAATACTTTTTGCATACCATGTAATACACTTCTTAAATGATCACTATCTATTTCTTCTCCTATATTGGCAATTATACCATCCATTAGTAGTGATGGAGATATAAATGAATCTCCATCTTGTGCATTCTTCTCTAAAAAATATAGAACATATGCTTTTATTCTTTCTGGTGCATGTGGATGCATACCTGAGCCTAAAGCTATACCATCTGCTTTATCCCATCCTATTCCTTCTACTTCATCTGCAAGAACATATGGATTATCTTTAATTTTTTGCACTGCTAATTCAGGCGAACGATAATTATCTACTATTTTTTTAATCTGATTTGGAGTTAAACCGTATTTATCTAACTCTACATAAGCAAATGAATAATCTTTATGTTCTTTATATCTTTCAATTAATGCAATTGCAGTTTTAATTCCAATTCCTTTAACTTTAGTTAATTCTTTTATATCTTCATTCTCTAATATATCCATTGGATTATCTAATGTTCTATACATATTTTGAATTTGAATAGGAGTTAATATTTTAGATAAAAATATTTTTTGACTGTCTTCATTAGTTAAATCTGCGCTTATACTCATATATATTAAATCATATTGTACTCCCCATTTTGGATCTATTATTTCATTCCCAATAACTTTAAAAGTGTCTTGATAATTAGGTTGTGTCATGTTTCCTTTTATAATAAAACAATTTTTATTATCTGTTTTTATAATTCCATACTCTGTCTCCAGTAAAGACACTAAAAGGATACCCCAATTATCTTTATAATATCTTATTTTATTAATTTTTACAGTACATTTTATTTGATTTTCACTCATTTGTTTGTATCCTTTCTGTTCTTAAAATTAATTCACCATCAAGAGTTATACCTTCTATTAAAGTGGTTGTATGATTATAAATTGTGTCTTTATATCTATAGGGACGGAATAGATTTCCCCTTCTGTAACCACATAAGAGTAAGATATTTCCCCTAGCAAACCATGATTTTTCCAATACTGTTTTCTTTCCTTCTTCATTCTTCTCTGATATTTGACGGTCATAGTGATAAAATGCACCATCATAATATTTAACATTAACTACTCCATCTACAGTTAGTAAAGTTATTGTATGTTTATGTTTATTTTTATCAAGTACAGTCCCAGCAATTCTAATTATTTCATATTTAGGTCTTTTAATACCTTTTCTCATATATGTGTCTACAATTTTTGGTTCAATAGGCAATTCAAAAAAATTAACTATATTGTATTTATCATTATTGATATTTTTTAATTCATGTCCTGAATAATAAAAACATAATGCATCCATTTCCCATTTTGAAATACTACCTTTTGCATGTTTTTCCCACAATTCATTGTATAGATATTCATTATATTGTTGTAATACTTCTTCTTTACTTATCCATGTTTTAAATTCTTCCATTTTTTTATCATACTCTTTTTTGAATTTATTTTCAGAAATAACAATTGTACTATCAACATATTCAATAATATTATCTTCTGAAAAATTATCTTGATAGAATTGATATGCTATTTCATCAAGTTTAAATAATCTATCACTATAACCTTTTTTTGTTGGTTTTTTAGGTTTTACAATACCATATATAAATTCATTTTGTGTAACATAATTTTTAAAATTATAAAGTCTAAAGTATACTTTCATATCTTCAGGTACAACATTAGCATCCATAACATTATTTATATTTCTTAATCCTAATTCTTTTTTAACTTCATTAATTTGATTAAGATAATGTTTCATAATTTTATTTCTTGGAATTTTTTCTAATTCATCAAAACAACCTGCTTTAATTAATTGAATTAATTGTGCATTTTTAACTGTTGCGTTTTCATTTAATGTCATTCTTTCTATAAAATCCTGAAATGAAACGTATGGTCTATTACTTATGATATGATTAACTGTTTCATCTCCAATACCATTAATACCTTTCATTCCAAAAATAATTTGATTATTTTCAATATCTGCTTTAAATCCAAAATCGGCTTTATTTACTTCTGGAAGAGTTATTTTAACATTTCTTTGTTGCATATGCCCAATTGAACTAGCAATCTTCCCATAATTACTAGATTTATTATCTTCTGATTCTGAATCTGCTCCAGCATTAACAGTAAGACAAGCAGTTTCCCAATATAACTTAGGATAATGATAAGCCAAATTCATTTCTTGAAGTCCTATACATGAATATGGAGTGGTATGACAAATGGAGAAACTGTATCCTAATTGGCGTTTAATTTGTACATTCCAAACATAATTCAATAAATTTTCACTTGTTCCTATATTTAAACCTTGAGTAAAAAACAATTCTTTTGCTTCATCAATAATTTTACCTTTCTTTTTCGCTATACCTTTTCTCAAAGTATTACTCTGTTTTAAATCAAATCCTGCTATTTTTTCATCCATAGATAATTGCATTACTACTTCTTGAGTGTCTGCTACTCCATATATTTTTTTCAAATGTTTTTCTAAAACTTTAACTTCTTCATTAATCAATCTATAACTTTTCATTTCATTGTACCATTTTTGTATATTTGTTTTATATTTAACATATTGGTCTACTGGTTGATTATCTCCATCACCCATTAATCTCATTAAAGAGTTTACTACTGCCATTTCAAACATATTTGTTGGTTTAACTTTTTGTGCTGCTTGTAAGCCTACTTCAGTATCAAATTGAAATAAATCTACAATAGTATTATCTCCAATCATTTGCCACATTTCAGGAGTTTTATAATCAAGTACGTCTGGATGAATATATTTATTATATGTTTCTCTTAAACTTCCTTGCCATTTCATATACCCATCTTTTATTAACATATCTAATGTTGCTCTTATTTTATCTAATGCTTCAATAGTAAGTAAATCAACTTTTAAATTCCCACAATACTCACTGTCATTCATATTCCATTGACTAATATATTGACCACTTGGTGCTTTCATACGTGCATTATAATTAACAAAACTATCATTATAAATAAATACTCCAGAAGCATGGATAGATCGTTTATTAATTAAACCTTCAATTCCTAATGCAACTTCAAGTAAATTTTCATATAGATTTATTTCAGTAATGAATTCTTTAATAGGTTTTCTTTCTTTTTCTTCATTACCTTCAATACAATCTTTAATTGACCAATTAGCACCTCTTTCAAAAGGTATCATATCAGCAATGTATTGAGCAGTATCATTATCTATATTTAAACCACGACAACTTGTAAGTATTGCACTTCTACTTCCTTCTGTCCCAAATGTACATATATTAAGAACTCTATCTTCTCCAAAATAGTTTTGAAGTGCTTTTAAAATTTGTTTTCTTCTGTTGGCTGCGGTATCTAGATCGATATCTGGACATTCTGGCCTACTGTCTGATAAATGCCTCCAATGTGGTAAATCCCAATGTAAAGGATTAATTTGAGTAATATCCATAAGATAACATATTAAAAAACCTGTTACACTTCCTCTTGCAACTCCAACTAAACTATCTCCTTCTTCCCACATTATATTAATAATTTGTCTTGTAGTAACATAATAAGAAGACAATTTAGTGTGAATAACATTTGTAATTTCCCATAATTCTTTTAATTCTATATTAATTCTATCTAACACTTGATAAAAATATTCTTTACTTAATGTTTCTGTCCATATCTTTGTTTTAAATCCATCTTCAATAAGTTTAAATAAATATCTATCTTGCTCTTCTTCACTATATGCGAATTTTCTAATGTAAGGATATTTTTCATACACTTGTTTAAATATATGTTCTATTGTAAACTCTGGCAATATAATTCTAGGTACAATAACATCACTTTTAAAATCATAATTTTCTACCATATCTCCAATTAGCAAAGTATTATTTATTGCTTTATCAATATCAGAATTATCTAAATATGATAAATACTCTTTAATCTCATCTATAGATTGCATATATGTGGATGAATAAAAGGATTCTACTTCTCTATCTTCGTCTTTAGAGTTTAAATAAGCTGCATGAACCTTTCTATCTTCTTTTTTTATATAATGTGTGTCCGTACTTACAATCCACTTTAAATTATATTTCTTAGCCAATTCAATTGCTTTTATATTAAATTCAATTTGTTCAATCATATCTGAAGGTTGAATTTCAATAAAAAAATATTTATCTCCAAAGACTGATATACACCATTGAATGAAATTATGTATTTCCCATTTTATATTTTCTATTTCTTTTATATTTTCATTCTGTTCAGCATCTATTAATTTTAATATTAATTGAGGTAATTCCCCACCTAAACAACCACTTGCACCAATAACATGATTATCTTTGATAATGCTTTTTAAATCTGTTTTACTAGTTGGAACTCTTTCCATTTTACCAGTATGATATAAATTATCCCATGCTTTAGAAGATAATTCTCTAATCTGTTTATGTCCTTCTTTATCTCTTGCTAATAAAATGAAATGATGATATTTGGTTTCACCTGATATATAATTTTCTTTCATACAATATTTATCATCTACTAAATATATTTCATTACCAAGTATTAACTTCCATTTGTCATTAATTTTCTTTTCTTCACGTAACTTTTTTACTTTTTGGATCGCTTGAATATGCATACTTACACTTTCATGATCGGTAATTGCTACTCCTAAAGAATTTAGTTCAACTGCTCTATCAATTAATTTATCTACTTTAACAGTACAATCAGTTAATCTTGTATTAGAACCACCATCCGTATGATTATGACAATAAACTATACTCAATAAATTTACACCACCTAAAAAACGAATTTCTTTGTTTGTTTTACATTAAAATCACTAATCATAACTTGTGCAGATATATTTCCTTTATACTCATTTACTTTACATCTACCAACTACATCAATTTCTATAGTTTTCCCATTATTTTTTATATTATCTATTTGTTCTTCTTTGCAATTAAATTTTATAAACTCAATATCTCTGTATGTAAATTTTATAGTATTTTTCTTTTTTCCTAAAATTGCAACATCATCAGTTATAACTATCATTCCAGTGAAAGCAATTAAAGGTTCATCAATACCTCCCCCCCATATGTCACCATATTTATTTATACCAAGAACAAAATCTTTACTAATTCCACTCACAGGTAAAATAAAATCAACATTATATATATCTTCAAATACTATATCTTTTAATTGTTTATTAAATATATCATTTACTTCAATAATATTATCAAAGGTAATACCGATTCCACAAGCATTAGGATGGCCTAGAGCATATAGAAATTTCTTTGAATCTAATAAAAATTGTTTTATATCTTTAATTACTCCTTTATCATATCCTCTTGCACTACCTCCAAAATGATTTTTCTTCTCATTATATCTTAATAATATAACTGGTCTTTTATATTTTTCTGCTAATTGAGTTGCTACTAAACCTGTAAGAGTTGATTCAAGTATTTCAGACACATCAATTATTAATATTTTATTATTGAGAAGATTCTTTTCTCTAATTCTTTCTTCAATTATTTGTAAATTTTTGTCTCTTTCTCTATTCTGTTTTGCTCTTACATTTACACATATTCTTGCCATGGCTTCAGTAATATGTTGTTGAATTTCTTCTGTTTCTCCACGTTTTTTATAAGGTAAAGTTTCTTCACTTCCAATAAACGCTTTAAACATATTTTCTTTTTCTTCTTGTGTACCAAATCTAACACACGCATTAATTAAAGGAGCAATATAAAAAGCAATACTAATAATATTAATTATACCTTTTGTAGAATATGACTGTTTTTCTAAAAGGGATAATATAAATGGATTATTAATTTTCTTTAAGCCTTCTAATACATAATATCTTGTTTCTAGACTTCTTAAGTCCATAACATCTGCAATGTTACCACAAGCAACTAAATCTAAAAATTTATCTGCAAATTTTACATTTAATTTTTCATCTAATACTTCACAAAATTTAAATACAATACCCACTCCAGAAAAATTTTTATTAGGATAATCACAAATCTGATTATTAACTATAATTGCGTTTTCACTTTCTTTTTCTACTTGATGGTGGTCAAGCACAATACAATCAATACCTTTTTCTTTAAGTATTTTATGTTCTTTAAATTGATTACTGCCAGCATCAGGTATAATAACAAGTGAAACATTTTCAGGTATTTTTTCAACAATCACTCCATGTTCTTTTCCTTCAGGTATTTCCCATATAATATTACTATCTGGATAAATTAATTTTATGTAATTATACAATAAAGCACTTGATGAAAAACCATCAAAATCAGCATCAATTTGTATATATATTATATTATTATTTTTTAAGTGAAATAATAAACATTCTACTGCTTCATAAATATTTTTTAATTTGGAATGATGATATGTATGACTTTTATTTACATTTAAAAACTCTTCTATATTTTCAATTCCTCTATTATGCAAAATAACTTCCATTAGATTAATTAAATAATCATTTTTTCCTAATAATCTATACTGCATATTTCTATATCTTCTCCATTCTTTGTTTTAATTTCATATTTATGTTTCATTAATTCTAATAAAACTTCTTTTCCCATATCTGAAGGAGATGCTTTATAAGGTAGTAAACCTATATCATCCCATATTACATAAGTAGTTGTATAAGGAGTAAAAGGATTTGCACATTTTAATAACTTTTCCGCAAATTTGTATGCTTCTTTAGAATTAACATCTGTAAATTGTTTATCAAATGCTATAAATATCTCTTTAGGTTCTAATGCTAATATCATGTTTCTTTGTAATTTAGATATGCTCATTCCACATGTAGCCACAGCAAAACAATCTTCATTAAAAAAAGTATCACATTGCATTACTGCTTTCTCAGATTCAAAAATTATAACTTTTTTAATTCGTTTTATTGCTTCTTTTGTATGATTTAAACCAAATAAATTAATTGCTAATGGATGATTATATATTTTTTTCTCTATCATTAAAGGCATATACTTTTTTCCTGCTAAAATATCCTCTTCTCTTAATGCTCTGCCTCTAATTCCTATTAAATTATTATTTATATCATAATGAGGAATAACAATTTTATCATCTTTTATATAATATTTAATATTGTATCTATTCATTGTTTCAATAGATATACCATCATTAATCCAAGATTGATGATATGCTTCTTTGAATAAATCTAAAATAATTGGATTAATATTAGGAATATTAACTATTGGCTTTTCATCTCTTTTATATCGTTTAATCCAATCCCAATCATCAATTAAATAATCTTTATTTATGTTTGATAAAACAGAGGAACAATGTATGTGTTTATTTGTCAATGAAGCAACATATTTAATACAATCGTAAAAACCTAATTTAATATTTCTTTGTAATTTTGAACGTCTTACTAATTCATAAATATCAAAAGTATCTGAACATTCTGTATAACAATGGAATGTTTTACTATCTTTAAAATAATGTAGTTTATATGAACCTCCACTATTATTGTGGCAAATAGTTTGAAACAATAAATTATTATCTTTATCTATTCGTGATTCATCACTTCCTAAATCTTTAAGTAATAATTTAATATCTTGTTCATCTAATTCTTGTTTAATTTTTTCTTTATCTAGCATTATTCATCCTCCTTAAAAATTGAATAATGCTTTTGTTGTATTTTCTTTATCGTCTTTGCTTATTTCTATTTCTGTTTCATTAACAGAATGTTCATCTAGCATTGCATCAATCATTTCTATTTTTGTAGATTCTATAGGTATTATTTGATAATCACTATTAGTTAAAAATAAATCTTGTCCTCTCATATTTCCAAGATTAATATGTATCCATAATTTAACTCTTGATACTTTCCCTCTTCTTACTTTATAAATGTGATAGACTAAATTAGGAATAGGATATATACCTTTTGATAAAATAGGTTGCAATGCATCAATATCAGCTTTAGTTGGTATTAATCCTACAATTCCTAAATCAATTTTATCACCAATACTTTTTCCTCCTCTAAGTACATTCTGATCAGCGTCTTTTACATTTTTATATTCACCATTTACTTGTGTTGAACTGTCAATATGTACATTTAATTTATTACAAGTTGATTTCAGCCTATCAGAAAACATTAGCAATACTTGATCTTCTCTTAATTTCATTCCTTTAGATGCACTTGCAATTTCCATGATAAGTTTTAAAGAAGTATGTAAATAATCAAATAGTATGTATTGCACTTGATGATCAATTTGATATCTTCTTATTGTAGTTTCTATATCTTCAATATTAAAATCGGACATGTATTCTATCCACAAAGGAGATTGTTCAATAAATTGTATTGCTTGATCTACTCTTTCTTCTTCGTCACCTATGTATTTTCCATCTAATATTTTGTCTTCTTCTACTCCGCTTACATAAGCAATAAACATTGTTTGAATTTCTTCAATTTCTAATTCTGTTGTAATATATAATGTTGGTTCAGAAATTCCTCTATACATCCATTTTTTTCCTTTTAAGTCCCATATGTAAGGTACTGCATAACTACATGCATCTGCAGCAGCAATTCTACTTTTTCCTCCTCCAGTTGGCATAGATTTTAAATAGAATTTTTTTAATCTTGCTCCTCTAGCAATAGTATTTAATATATTACTAGCCATTGGAATACCCACATCAGGAGTTTCTTTGCATCTCTCTTTTAATTTTTGTAACCCTTCTCCTGCTTTTTGTCCTTGATTATTTATGTTGCTTAAATGCTTATTTTTTAATTTTATAATTTTTTTGTCTAATATATTGATAATATCTTGTACAGAATATTTATCAAATTGTGCTTGCATTTTTTCTTGTTCTTTTGGTTCAACAATTGTTTCATCATATATTGATTTAATGTCAGTTCCTTCTTCAATAATATCTCTAAGTAAAGTAAATTTTTTAATTCGCTGATAATAGTAATCAATATTTTCTATACTACTATTATTTTCACATTCAATAATATAATCCATGCCATTATTTTCATTAAATATTTTATATTGTAATTCATAAGAAGATAAGTAATTATCTATAGCAATATAATCTATATTTTTAGTTCCTTGGAGATATAAATTATAAATTGAAGCAAATATCATTTTATGAAATATTTCTTCAAAATCGTCTCTATCAAGATTATATTTACTATCACTTAATATATCTGGTTTTTTTAATAAACAGCCTAATATCTGTAAATAACTTCTTTTACATGAAAGGCTCAAACAGATTTCACCTCAATCCTTCAATATCAATTAATTTATTGATATTATTTATTGGTTTTTTTATTTTAATAACCTTTGAAGTTACTATATTTTCTAAGTCTAATGTTTCCATTTGTTTGACTACGGATTTTTTTATTTTTTCATATCCTTGTGCCTCTTCATATATATAAGGAATTATACCAATACAATCAGATATAACTGGGTTTTCTTTAATATCATAGAAATATTTTAAAGCAATTAATATTCCATCATAGGTAAATTTATAAGTAGTATGATAATCTTTTAATAATTTATATATTTTTACATTTAATTGATTTGTGTTTAGTAATTGTTTTAAATAATTGATAACTTTTTCTTTGTTTAATACTTCTTCATCTGATAAATCTACTTCTAGAGTAATAAGTGTATCTTGTTGAATTTCTTTTTTTACATTATCTATTTTTTGTTTTTCTTTTTTTAATTTAACTTTTTCTTTTGTAGTTTTCTTTGAAAATTTAACAAAACAACTTTCATGATAATATCTACCTTTATACTCAAAACTCTCTTCTTTTGTGACTGTTTTATTACACAACGGACATATTCTTGCTCTGCCCATTTATTCACCTCATTATAAATATAAAAGGCAGACATAAATATATCTGCCTTTTATATAAATATTATTTTACAAATTTAACTCTTCAATTGTATCTATTAAATCGTTGTAAATAACTGACACAACTTCAATTTGACCTTTGGCACATTCACTAACTCTTTTTCCTTTTCCAAGATGTTTCTCAACTATTTCTACAAGTAAATCTGCTTTATTAGCTTCAATAAATTTCTCTCCAGATTCACCTATTTTAGTCATTAAATCATCAAAACTGATTTTTTCAGACTCAAATGCAGCTTTTTGCTCATTAAATGATACAGCTTTAACTCCTTCTATTTCTTCTTGTTTTTGAATTGCTTTAATAACTGCATCTTCTAGATTTTCGGCAGTAAAATTTTCAATACATGTATCAATATAATCAAATCTACTTCTTGCAAAATATTCATCTGTTTGCGCTAAATATCCAGAAGAATTAATAACCTTTCCTTCTTCGTTTATTCCATTTGATTTAACATAAACAACGATATCACAGTTATCAATAATTGGTTCTAATGCTCTTTTATCTCCTTTAGGCAATGTCATTCCATCTTTATTTTCAGTTTTATGTGCAATAAAAATAATAGTATATCCTGCGCCAGTAAGTTTATTAATTTCTTCCCAATATTCAGTTTCGTATTCTTTCCATAATCCAAAACCTTCATTACCATCTTTCAAACGAGTAACTTCATATAATCCATTTATGTATCTTTGGCAATATTTTG
>Ga0209318_1000525_pt1 | contig 37054 bp, 50 predicted proteins | sample RifGroE1_FD_183999 | JGI IMG/M metagenome (GOLD analysis project Ga0209318, IMG submission 183999) | Groundwater microbial communities from Rifle, Colorado, USA - Groundwater E1 (SPAdes) (version 2) | ecosystem: Environmental > Aquatic > Deep subsurface > Groundwater | place: Rifle, Colorado... | reverse complement strand
CCTCAAGTCGAGCAACTTCGGCTTCGAGGTCCCGCGCCAGTGGCGCGAGCTCTTGGTGGACCGCCTCGAAATAGACAGACAGCGCCTTGGGTGTGGTCCCCGGGTTGGCCGCCATGACCCGTTCAATGAGCTGATCCACGGGCTCCCGTTTCATGCAGCTCCCCGGTTCCGGGCGTGCAGCATCCACTCGATCGGCAAAGAACAGTTCATCGGGGCCACAGCAAAAAGAGGACCGATCTGATCGTCGGTAAAACCGGCAAGCCCACAACCCACCCGGGTCACAAAGAAGCGAAGCTCTGGGTGTGTGGATGCGTATCGCAGGAACTCCGCCACCGTCAGCTCGACATTCGAAAGAGAGAGCACCTGAAGATGAGCGTCTTTCGTGGGAATGGCATAGGCGAGGCCGGTGCGTCCCCGTCCAACGCCATAGGCCGCGCCAAAGTTCACCTTGGCCACCTTGGCTGCACCTTTGCCATGGCGGCCGGCCAGGTTCGAGCCAAACACCCAGATCCAGCCATCGCCCTTCGGCGTTGTGTTGTCGGGATGGAAGCGAGGTACGTGCATGGGAACTACTCCACTTCAGTGATTGCTAGCTGCCGGCATTCTGGTGCAGTTGCGAGCCGGCGAGTGTTGATTTGGACGTCGGCGGCCGCGGCGCCCTGTAGATCGCAGGTCCGGTACCGGCCCGGGCCAGTCCGGGCAAAGCGGGCAGGGTGTTGCAGCACCTGGCGCACCTTCTCGCGCCAATGCGCATTGACTGTTGGGCGGCGGGGCTCGATCGCACGATAGACGCTTTCGAGGTCGGCCTCCCCACCCAGCGCCAGGAGTGCCTCGCGCACGACCACATACCAGGAGCCCCGGGTGTCGCGCTCCTTGCTGAGCATCTCGCGCCAGCGCTTTTCCACCTTGGCGACCTCGTTGGCCTCCCTGTAGAGCAAGAACCCGTGCAGCTTGCGCTGGCGCTCCTTCGTGAAGGTCGCAAAGATCAACGGCAGCTTGAGGCGAGGGAACAGGTTTCGAGGCAAAAGCTCCTGCTGGATGCTGAAGTTGGTGCTCAGAAGATCCACCTTGGAGCTCGTCTGCATCACATAGGCCGGCAGGATGAAACCGGCCTGGCCACCATCCTCAAGGAGCTCTGCCGATCGTTTCAAGAACGAAGCGATCAAGTCCGCCCGGAAGGGCGGGTTGCCGACAATGGCGCGCACCTTCCCAAGGTCCTCCAAAGCGACCTGCAGGAAGTCTCCAACGATGACGCGGCGACCGCTGCTGGCGGCGGCCAGACCCGCCAGTCGTGAATCGATTTCGACACCCACTGCCTCAACCGTGGAGGGCAGGGCGCACAGAAATGCGCCATCCCCGCACGATGGTTCGATCACCCGGTCCCCCGGAGCCAGCCAGGAGAACTTCTGTTCGATGATCGCCTCGGCCGCCCAAGCTGGCGTGAACCACTGGCCCAGGTCCTGGGCGAGGGTGGGAAGGGCAAACATGTCCTGGGTCATGCGGAAACGTCCTTGAAGGTATAGGCCAGGATGAACGGATTCTGATCCCACGATCCATCACCATTGATCTCTTCCCAGAGAGCGCTGTAGGCTGCGCGTGCTGCACCATCAGTGCACCCCATCGAGAGCGCTTCTGCAGCGTCGATGCCTTCCGCCCACGCATCGCTGTCGCTGATGTCCTGCAGCCGCTGGAATCGGATGTTGGTGATGTCCAGACGGATGCGGGATGCCCATAGAGGCATGTGAATGCCTGGCGTCCAGCGTTCAGCGAGTCGATATTGAATGGAGCCAGGATCAGCGGCATAGGCGAACGGGCCATCTTCGTCGCGCAAGGCAGACTGCGCCTGAACGTGGAAGGCCCATGACTCCCGCACCCAGAACTGATCCCCGATGCAAGCGCGAGGGTAGATTCGATGCACGGTCCCCGCTCTGGCAGGAACATGCAGGTACGGGCCGGCGTTTCCGGCGGGAGACGGGCCTCCATCGATCCTCGCGCTTGCAAAGTCAAAGCCCATAGCGTCCCAGCGCTTCTGGCTCATGCCTGCGCCATCCACAAGGCAGTTCCTGGCCGTCGGGAGGCGCCTCGTCTGCGTTTTGCGGGCCGCGGCCTCTCGACGCAGCGAACGCACCATCGCCCCCTTGAAGTTGATCCCGATGAGCTTCATGCCAGTTGCTTCCTTCGTGTCCTATCGCCTTTGAAAACCGGCCGCGGTTTGCATTTCGGAACGGCGACCAGGGACGCGAGGATCTGCTCCCAGTTGGAGCGGTTGTTCTCCACGCACGGCCCGGCGTCGTTGTCGTGGTGGCCAGGGATCGGAGGGACCGCGATCTGGTCCAGAACTTCACATGGCACCGTGACGTTCAGATCGCCGTCGTTGTAGTAGCCCTGGTGCTGCATGATCTGTTCGAGCGGATACACGCCGGCGCGACTGAGCGCCCAGCAATACCCTCGGTCCTCCGGCCTCCAGATGGTGATGTAGCGGTGCTCGTGGAGGGTGTGATGCACGCTGATGACGTAGCACTTGCTCATGTCTGGGGCTCCCGCTCGAAGAGACGGCAGAACTGCTTTGTCTCTTCGGCCTTTCGCATCGGCTCGGCAATTTCACGGATCACACCCGCGTGTGTGGAACTCCACCAGCACACCATGCTCTCCAGGATGTCGTTGTCTTCCTGAGAGACATTGGGGACCAAATCCCAGTCGACTGATCTCGCAGTGGAGCTCGAAGCTGGGTAGGCGCTCGCCAACATGAATTCACTGGATCGAAGTCCGCGATTGATCCCTCGCTGACGGCGGTTGAAGACCGCCCAGGTCGCGAGAAATGCAGCTTCCCGGCTCCCGAAAACGGACTCCTGCGCGGCAGCGGCCTCGGCCTTGAAGGTGAAGTCTCGACCTCCCCCGCAGCCCATGTACGCCATGAAGGATGCGGCCACCGACGCAGCGCGCTGACGCACCGGCCCATTCGTCTGGAAAATTGCGTGCCACTCTTTTGGACGGCTCTCAGCGAATTCTTTCCAGAGCTGGAGATAGATGCCTTCGCCAGGCGTGGCCTTGCGCGGCGGGCGCAGCGGGACATGCAGGACGCGTGGAGGGGTGAAATAGAAATGGTCGCTCATGAGCGCTGTCCTTTCGATTGGATTTCATCCCGGACTTCCATCCAGAGCTTGCCCAGCATGTTCTGGCCATCTCGGTTTTCTCCCCAGCCCCAAAAATCATCGCGCCACGAGTCTTCGACCAGCTCACGATTTCCCGTCGTCAGCAGCTTGCGCCTCACGTATTCGTGTTGCTCGACCTTTGCACGCAAGATCCTGCGCATGATCTCGACCTTCACCTCGTCCCAATCGGGCCGCCGGTGGGCTTTGTACCGCTCGGCAGCTTTGTAGGCTTCATGAGCAGAAGTGGCTGTTTGAATCGCGTACCGAATACCTTCCTCAGATGGAAATTTTTCCCAGTGGTAGGCCGCCTCCGAGGTGTCAAAGCGAATGCCGCACCAGATCAATGTGAATGAGCTGAAGTTGGACAATGGGTAGAAATCGTGCTCGTAAAAACGAACACGGCTCGACGTGTCCAGGCCATGCAGGCCACCATCTATGCGTCCCTCAGTGCGCAGGGGAGAGGTGAGACCCTTTCTCTTCAAAAGATCCATCGCCATCGCCACTCGTTGCGATCCAGGATCCAGCTTCTTCAGGTCCGATGCCAGGCGCATCACCAGCATCGCCAGTTCGCGTTCGGTGAGCGTCGCGTCTTCCGTCCAGCCATTGCGCTCCATCACATGGGTGAGGGCTGAGCGCAGCAGGACCTCAAGCTGCTCATCGGACACAGAGCCAGTCAGCTTCCCGTTGACGTCGATCGAGAGCGCTGGGTGGGGCTCCTGGCCATGGGTCCACCAGCCGACCATCCCACCGCTGGTGATGAAGCCACGCTTGGCTTCCTGGTCCGCTTGAAGCGCAGGGCGCTCAATGGCAAAGCCGTTGATGTGAAAGCCATCCCCCAGCAGCTCATCGAGCTTGCGGCGAGCAACGCCGGTGAATGCTGGCGGTGTCAGGGCTTCATCTTTGGCGGGTCTATTTGGTTCGGTCATGGGTTTCCTTGTTGGACGATGGCCATCTGACTCAGCAGGAACCTTGTGCTGGTGCTGAGGCTCGAACGACGCCAAATGCGCACGGACGGTGCGAACTACCATGGCTTGCTCAAATCCTTGACGGAACTCCATCGTCGAATTGGGCATGGGCCAGCCATAGAACACATTCGGAGGGAATCACCTCTAGAGGAGGGAGCAGCTTTGTGGTGCCAAACACCACCTCTGGTTCGACGATGGAGTCCAGATCTTTCGGTTCTACGGCGTACACCAAGGCAAAGTCTCCACGTGGTTCATGGCCTGTCATGCGGCCGCTTCAGTGAGGCTGACCAGCACTTCATCCAAGCCATCGAGCGCCTCCTGAAGGGCATCAATGGCCGCCTGGCCTGCTTCTGCACGACTGGACTCCTGCAGGCTGTCGGGCAAGTTCTCCAGGGCGGATTCCTCTTCGGTCAGGATCTCTTCGATTTCCTGCTTCAGAGATTCAAGGACATCCTGTTGCTCGCGGAGCCGTGCCCTTCGAGCCTTGTTCATTTTTCAGAGGGGCCGTCTTTCGCCTCGATTGGCTTTTTGGCGTCCTTCTTCGCAGCGAGCACTTTCATCAAGCCCTCGTGATCTTCGAACCCACCGAGAAATGTGAGGAAGTTCAAAAAGCGCTCGTCGGATTCGAGCTTGTTCTCTTTGAGCCACTGCATGCTGCGCACGATCACCGGTTTCGATACCTTCGGACCGCGTGCGCCACCTCCGGGTTTTTGCATCATCTTCGGCGTGATGCGCTCCTTACCAACCTCTTGCGCGGCCGAAAGGCTGTCCTTCAGCACTTGTACGGCGCTCGCCCCGTGTTCGCGAAGTGAGGCCACGGCCGAGCTGAAGCTCACCTTATCCTCTTCGACCATCTTGCGCACCGATGCTGGCGCAGACATCAGAAGCAGCATGTTCTGGACATGGTTCAGGCTGAAGCCAATGCGCTGAGCAATGGTCTGGTCATCCATGCCGTAGCCCGCAAGCCGCTTGGCCACCATCGCCGTCTCGTAGGGCGTCAACGGCTGACCGGAGTTGCTGGTGACCAGGGCGACGGTCAAGTCCTCCATGGAGGTTCCGTTGGGCTTGGTCACCACCGGAACCGTCTCGACTTCAGCCCCCTCGGAGATCGCCAGATCCAGGGCATCCATGCGGGTGTGGCCATCTGTGACGATGATGATGTGCTCATTGCCATCCTTGGCCACATAGCCAGCCATGGGCTTGTCGGGGTAGTAGCCGTTGTTCTTGATGGAGTCGGCGATATAGCGGACCTGTGCCTTGTACGCATCGCTGTTGACGCGCACGTTGAAACCCGGCAGGCGACGAAGCCGGGTAGGGGGCACCTTCCACAAGTCGGCGGACTTGCAGCCCTCCGTCGCCTTTTTGACTGCGCCAGGGAAAAACTCGATTTGAGCTTGCGCTTCAGACATGTTCATTCCTTTGAACGATTGGTGTTGCCGAACTTGAGGCCGCCTCCGCCTCGGGCGAGGGCGCAGATCATTATTTTCTGCCGTTAGAGTCATTTTGCAACTTTTTCTTGAAGATGTCAATTTATTGGTACGTCTTACGCGTACTACGTACTTTTTAGAACATGCCTCAAACCTGCTACACGTGATTATTCCAATAATCACGCGCTACACGTCGCAAATAGGGGAGCGGGGCGCACTCAAAGTCGGACGTAGCGTGCGCGGCGTCGGAGACATCCGCTCGTGCGAGCTGCAGACCGTCACCGGCTGGCCAGCTTCACATGAGGCCTCCGAGGAATGCGAAACAGAAAAAGTATAGGAATATCTACTGGACTCTAGTCGATTTTTGATATACATTGGTATACATAGATATACCTTGATAGATAGAGCCATCCGATGGACCCCACCAAAAACCCCTTTGCTCCGGGCGCAGGCTCACAACCGCCCGAACTCGCAGGCCGTGAGACGATCATTTCGCAAGCACAGGTAGCCCTTTCACGGGTGATCCAGGGCCGCCCGGCGCAATCCCAGATTCTCCTGGGCCTGCGTGGCGTCGGGAAAACCGTGCTACTGAACAGGATCGAGGGCCTGGCAGAAGACACCGGCTACCTCACCTCGTACATCGAGGCGCGTGATGACACAACGCTGGCCACCTTGATCTACCCGCGTCTGCACCAAGTGCTCCGCAAGCTCTCTTCGGTCGAGTCCGCCAAGGCCAAGGCCATCGCCGCGCTCAAGGGACTCAAGTCGTTCGCTGGCGCCTTCAAGCTCACCATCGGGGACGTGGGAATCGCCTACGAACCCGAGCCCGGTGTGGCCGACAGCGGCATCATGGACGAAGACCTCACCGACCTATTTCTGCTCGTGGGTGAGGCCGCGGCGTTGTCCAAGCGCGGCTGGGCGCTGCTGATCGACGAGGTGCAATACCTCGCACAGGCGGACCTCAGCGCCCTGATCGTTGCCCTCCACCGCGTGGGTCAGAAGAACCTACCCGTGATCTTCTTTGGCGCAGGCCTGCCGCAGCTCGCGGGCATGGCTGGGGAAGCGAAGTCCTACGCGGAGCGCCTTTTTACCTACCCAGAAGTCGGCGCTCTGGGCCATGAATCCGCACTTCGAGCCATTCGACAACCGATCGAAGACGAAGGTGAGCGGATCGAGCCTGCGGCAGTCGAAGCAATCGCGCTCAAGACCCACGGCTACCCCTATTTCTTGCAGGAGTGGGGGTTCCAGGCCTGGACCCTGGCCAACGGCGATCGCATTAACCTCGCTGATGCTGAAGCCGCGACCCATGCGGCCCTCCGCCGGTTGGACGAGGGGTTCTTTAATGTGCGCTTGGAGCGCCTGACGCCCAAGGAACGCGACTACGTGTTCTCCATGGCAAGCTTGGGCGATGGCCCATACCGATCAACCGAAGTCGCCAACCGAATGAAGGAATCGACGCAATCGCTCGGCCCATTGCGTGCGCGCCTGATCAGCAAAGGTATGGTCTACAGCCCAGCGCACGGTGACATTGAATTCACGGTCCCCATGTTCGCGGACTTCTTGCGGCGCAGCTTCGGCGACAACGGGATTTTGCGGACAAGGAAGTCCGATGTATGAAGGAAAATAACACCCCTAAATCCCTGCCTGGTCTTTGGCGAGAGCGTGGTGGCCAGAGTGGTCTTGTGCGCATCGACGCCAGACCGCTTACCCAAGGGATGGTAGTCGTAGCAAAAGCCGGGGAACCCTGGCAGACCAGACCCGAATTGCGCTGGCAGGTATGGCCTGAAGATCTGGAGCCATTGGCAGGGGAAAATGGCCAAATCTAAAATCCGTTCAAAATGAGCAATTTATTTAATCAAGTGATTTTACTGGCAGCTTTTCCGGCAGTGCTTGCGTACGTTATTTGGAAAGCCTTCGTCTATTTGTCAGCTGTGCTGCCAAACTCCGTCGTGCATATCTCCAAAGAACGCCTCGAAATAAGCTCAGGCGTGGAATCAAAAATTCCAGCAGGGAAAATCCGAAGAGTTATTCGCACCCGTGACGACCGGTTGGATTGGTGCCAGGATGCGGGAAAAATAGGTTTACCAGAGCGGCTAAGCGATGTCTATTATCTATCAAATACGATTGAAAAAAGGAACGATTGGGTCCGCGTTGGATTGGTTGCTATAGCAACATTACTCATTCCGATTACGATATACATCGTAGGCGACTCATGGGGCATAAGTTACCGCAATTCAGTCACATTGCTTATTGTCATGACAACTTCAATAGCATGCCTTCTGATTTTCCTTTGTTTCTACATGGTAAAAATCAAACACGCAAATGCTGTGGCCCTGCTGAATGAATGGCTTGACATGTATGTTGACCCACGTCCATATTTGAGCCTTATTAAACTATCCATTGACCTTGAGATAGACGTCCCATTCCTTCCAACAATGGATTTCCGAAGAGGACATGCATACTATCGTGGATCTCTTGCTGGGAAAATTGGCGCTAAAGTGGATTCTTGCCCATATCTGGACGAAGTCCTCCGTTCGTTTTGGATCCGAGGCTGGCAGTACACCAAGAAGGGGAATCATGTCTGACCCAAGCAAAGAGCATCTGCTGGAATACTCACGCCTCACCAACGTTAAATCCTTTGATGCCAAAGCAGACTTCACGCTGGTGCCAGAACTGAAAGAGATGATGTCGCGCGGCGAGGCCTTTCGCGACGAGTGCAGACGCCGTGGCGTAGGTTTTCTGCCGGAGCAGGTCATGCGCCCCGTATATGAAAAGAAGGGCCTGGTTTACGGACCGCGGCTCAAGACGCGACCGATCGACTTCTACCTAAATCCTTTCTTCGCGAAGGACGCCTGTGATCGAGCCTAGGCTGACGAGTCGACGGCCTGAGACTGCGCCTGGTCAAGCTGCCCTCCAACGTATGAAACGCCCCATGCAGTGAAGAGAAATGCAAGAACCCACTTGATGGCCATGGAGTCCGCCATTACTGGCGCGAAGACCAGGATGTTGAGTACCAGGTAAACGGCCGCAACGAAGAGCGCCATTGGAAGGACACGCCAATAGCCAATGGCCATCATGGTTCGCAGCCAAGCCAGTCCAATAAAAACCCCGAAGAGCAGTCCAAGCACTGGAATGCAGGCAGTGCCCGCGAGAGCAAGGTTGCGAACGCTAAACATGTGGTCTCCTCAAGTGAGTGTCATTCTAGGCTTTGCTCACCAGCGCGTAGTCCTTTGCCACACTGCCCAGCTTCGATCCCACATTCACGGTGGTGGGTATTACCAGATGGTTTTGCTGTCAAGGCGGCGCAGATGGCCACGGGACTAATGGATGAGACAGCCGTAAGGCTGCGGTCTTCCGATAACGTATAAATACATCTTTACTGGACTAAAGATAGTCTTTATGCGACACTTCGCCCATGAGCAAGACCTCTGAGCTCCATGTGCTCCCATTCGAGATCGAACAGTCGCTGATCAGCTTGGGCGCTCACATCTCGCGGGCTCGCAGAGCACGGGGCGACACCCAGCAGCTCGCGGCCGAGCGGTGCGGGTTGCATCCGCAAACGATCGCCAGGATCGAACGAGGCGATCCTGGCGTGGCGATCGGCAAAGTTTTCACTGTGCTGCATCTGTACGGCCAGGCGCACAGGATCCAGGAACTCACCAAGACGGATGACGCCACGGAGATCCTCTACCGGCATCACCTCCCGAAACGGGGCCGTCGCAGGGCCGACCCAACATGAGGCGCGCATCGGACCGTCCGTTCAAGGAGGTCGACAACCGACTTCGTGTCAACGCCTGGACGCCTTCGGGCTTCCTTCTGGCCGGCACACTCGCTCTGGAAGAGGATGGCCCAACCATCTCCGCAACCTTTCAGTACGACCCCGGCTACCTCACTGCCCCCGGTGCCTATCCGCTTGACCCCATCAACCTGCCTATGGGGCGGACCCTGTATGCGACGTCATCGCAGTTCGTCACCCTGGGCGCCATCTTTGATGCCGCTCCAGATGCCTGGGGTCGTCGGGTCGTGGCCGCCCAGATTCCTCCCTCCTCGACCGATGGCATCTTCCGCAGCGCCTTCCTCCGCGGCGCCGACGGCATTGGCTCCTTGGTTTTGACCCCGGAGTCGTTGAGTTCCCCAGCCGATCTCGACAACATCGTCTCGCTCAGCCTCAATGAGCGCCCTACTCTCACGCAGATTGAACGCGCTGCGCGTGCAGCGGCCGATTTCGAAGACGGACAGGAACTGAACGATGAGATGCGCCACATGCTCGGCGGGTCGTGGACGATCGGGGGAGCACGCCCGAAGGCCATCTTGCGGGATGACCGCAGCGGTGCGGCCCCCGGCTCTTCGCTGATTGCCAAATTCAACTCCAAGAGAGACCTGTTGCCTCGCAACCGGATCGAGTGGGCCTGCATGCAAATGGCCTCTGACATGGGGTTTCGCGTGGCCAAGGCCGACCTGGTTGAGCTGGGCAACGATGGCGACAGCACGGCGTTGGTCCTGGAACGCTTTGACCGCGAGCTGGTGGCAGGCCGCGTCCACCGGCGCCACTACGTTTCGGCCATTTCGCTGGCCAGCTACGAGCCCCAGAGTGCGCACTTGAACTCGCGCCAGGATCAAATCATGATCAGCTGGGGCAAGTTGCTGGAGATTGCATCAAGGGTCTCGGACAAACCTGCGCAGGCACGGGTCGAGATGTACTCCCGGCTCGTGCTCAACACCGCCCTGCAAAACACCGACGACCACCTGAAGAACTTTGGGTTCATCAAGGTTGATGGCGCCGCGACACGGTACGACATTGCCCCTGTCTTTGACGTCAGCTCACAGGCAGCGACACGCCACTACCTGCATTGCGCCGACCTGGGCCAGGTCTACGCCATGGACGAGGTGATCCCGATCGCGCGGCGCCTGGGCATCGCCCAGGGGGCTGCAGAAGAAATCGAGCAGCGCATCCTGGCAGTTCTTGACCAACGGAAACACTACCTCGACAAGGCCGGCCTGAGCGCATCGCAAGCTGACAAAGTTCTTGGCTGGATCGAGTCCGGGATGGGCTCCAAATACGCATCACGTGTCGTGCCCGCGCCCGCTGCCAGCGACACCTCCACGGAAGACAACGACGACGAAGGAGTTCCCCATGTCGAGCAGTAAAACATCCCAACGGCTCGCGACCGAACTGCGAATCTTGGAACTGGACCTGCGCATTGCCACAGCCCAATCCGAGCAGCTGAAGCCCATGCACCAGCGCCTGCTGGGTATCCTGGCGATGGCATCCATCCCTTGTGCCGCGGGGCAATGGCAAGTCACCGAGTGGGGCGGCGCATCCCTCATGGCAGACAAGTTCGCTTTGCTGCAATCAGACACCGACCGAATGCTGCTCGACAGCAAAGGAGGTGTTCGGAAGTTCCCCAGCAGGCAAGTCGCTGAGGCTGAGAGGGATCGCCTCAACAGCGACATCCCCGTCGCTCCCGACCGACCTCAGAACGAGAGTGTCGATGATTTACCCCTTCCCTCCATGTAAGCCATGCACCATCCCCCCAGTCAAAGTGACATGGAGGCCGCCGTGGAACGGCGTGCTGCCTTTGTTGCTGCTATCCCGCAAGAACTGCTCGATGCCGAGGACATGCTTCCGAGTCACGTGAGCGCGCTCAACGCCTCCACTCGAAGCAAGTTGAATCGGGTCTACATGGTTGCCGAGGACCTCTCCCGGGTCCGTGAGCCTTTTGTCGCATGCAAAAGAGGTTGTTCGTCCTGCTGCCACATGAACGTGAGCGTTACCCAATCGGAAGCCGATCGCTTGGCGAGTGCGGCGGGCAGGAGCGCGGCTATTCTCACCGTCTCGCCCAGGCACGATCCGGAAGAGTTCACAGGTGTACCGTGCCCATTCCTGGATGCGCAAGGTGCTTGTTCGGTATATGCAGACAGGCCACTTGCGTGTCGCAAGCACTCCTCATTCTTCCTGAACGACAGTACCTGCCATCCTTCGGTCATGCACCGCATCGAAGTGCCGATGGTTTCTTTCAGCGGCCTCGATAGCGCCCTCATGGCAGCTTCAGGGGCATCGGGCTCCCTTCTCGCCGACATCCGAGATTTCTTCCCTCCGAGGGTCTGATAACGCGGGCCTAGATCCGTCCACGCTTGAGATAGGCCTTGAGCGGCCGGCGTATATCCTCATAGCGTGTGCTGTTCGCCGGATTGACGAGGCGACCATCGATGATCCAGGTTCGTCGCCCTTGAACCCCCTCGCGCCGAACCAGGCGACCCAGCCCTTGACGCAGCCGTCGCTGCACCTCCACCAGCTCGGCAGCAAAGCCCATGCTGCGCATGCGCGAGGCATGAGTGGTAGAGCGCTCAAGCCCAAAAGGGATTGCGGGGATCACCAGGTCTGTCAGCAAGAAGTCTTCGCCAGGAGCGGTGTCCTTGTCAGAAAGATCAAGCCCCGTCCAGGCTGCACCTGTGGCCAGCCAGATGGGGCGTATGCCAGCACCGTACATCTTGCGAAATTCATCCGTCTGAACACTCACACCCGCATGGCGGCTGTGCACCAGCAGCCGCTCAACGTCATCCGCTGGCAAAGCCTTGCGCAGCTCATCGGCGAGGACTTCCAATCGCTGGAACCCCGTCATGAGGACCAGCATGCCACCGCGGGCATCCGAGGCAGCACGCGCAACAACGCGCGCCACATTCTCAGCCCAAGCCCGCATTGACGCCTCAGTGATCTCGTCTCGTTTCGGGGGGACATACCGGTGGAAGTTCTGCGACCCGGGCAGATAAAGGGTTGGAGTCGTGAACAGCCAGTTCGGCATCAACGGGTTGGTCTGGTCAAACCGAGCGAGCGCGCCAAGCATGGCCGCCATGGAGCGGCCACTGGGGCCGCTGACGGTCATGTAGTTCAGCGTGCCGGAAAGCAGCATCGCGCAAGGCGTCACCGCCCATCTGGCCATGAGATTGCGGATGACGCTGGAGGGGCCAAAAGTCATGCTGATGTAGCCACGCACCGGAGTGTGTGAAATGACGCCCCTCAATGGCGTCTGGGACTCCATTGAGACGACCTTCATCACTGCGGCAGCTGCTTCCAGCGATTTCATGGATTTGCCGATCTCGGGCCTCGATCCATTAGCTGAAACTGTCTTGAGGAGGGCCGTGATCTTGGTGGAGATCTTGGACATCTGGTCCGTGGCCTCCACCCATCGGAATCGACCTTGCATGTCGGTTAGTGGTGGCGGCAATGCAGATTCGTCAGCGAAGCCCGAGAGGGTGCTCTTCATGTCCTGCACCAGGCGAATGATCGCGTCGACCTGTTTTCCGCCACCACGCTTGAGCTTGATCAGATCTGACAACATGCGACTGATCGAAAGGCTTTTGGCCGCCAGATTGGCCTGGATGCTTTCGAGCTGGTGCGCCTCATCAATCAGAAGACCGATCACCTTGACCGGCAGCAGCGGGCTTCGCTTTCCTTGCGTGAGCAACAGGCCGTCAAGGCAAAGCATGGCTGTGGTGGTGAACAGAAGATCAAACCCTTCCGAGAACCGCTCCATGTGGTCCAGAAAATTTTGTTCTTCGCCGCCATCCTCCGTTGCATCGCCATCAACCAGAGCGCAACTCTTCAGATCCAGCGGAACAACGCCCTCTTCCCCTTGAGCAATTGCCATCAGATCGACCATGAGGCCTCGCAGCCCCGGCTCCAATTTAAGCAAGGCCCTTGTCGCATCGGTCTTGCCGGCGGGCATGCCTCCATCCAGCCAGGCGCGGACCTTTGGGTGTTCGAACCCATCCGATTCAGCCAACTCAAGCAAGCTCTCCAGCGCCGTCGGATTCACGAACTGCCCGCGCCCAAGCCGCACAGCGACTCGGCGCAGCCCTTTGGGATCTACCTGAGGTCTCACGACCTCCCATTCCCGCACGAGGTGGGCCACGTTCTCGATCGAGGGAGCGCAGGCGATCACACACCCGGTGGCATTGGCCGCAGAGGCGGTCCTTTGCTGGTGAACCTCCACAGCCTTGCGAATGTGGGACTGTAGGTATTCTGGCAGCGCACTGCCACCACCGGTTCCGAGGCTCTGCTCCAGGTACGGCTGCGGCGCGACCTGGCCGGCATCGCGCGCATCCAGAAGGTATGCGGCGGCATGCGCCACCAGACGCCCCTTGCCTGAGCCCGTCCCGCATTCACTGAAGGCGACCCGCCCCCTGTTGAGCAATGGGACAACCTCCTGAAGGACCCGGGACTGACCAGGACGTAAACCGGCAATCACCGGCTCAACGATTCTCCCAGCTGACTTCTTCTGGCGCCCTTTCTGATCGCGTCCTGCCAGGTACATGGCATACAGCAACCCGCCAACGATTCGACCTGGCGCACGGTTGTGCTCGGTGGCCATCTCTCGAATCCGCTTGATGAGATCGTCATCCAGAAGAACAGCATGGCCAGCCGCCGAGTTCGGAAAACTTCCCGGCTCGACGTTGGATTCCAGTGCCTTGAGCAGCTGGCCGCGCACCTGCACCGACAGTTTCTCGCCCTGGGTAACGCACACCTCTGGAACGTAGCAAAAGATCTTTTCGGGCATGAGAATGAGTTTATTGCTTGTGGGCGTGCATAGAAGAAATGTATCATTATTAAGTCGAATTTAGAAAATACTGATAAATCACCACAAGAATAGACCCTCATGTACAAGCAGCTAAATTTCAGTCTCCCCCCCATGGAATCGGTTCGTTTGATGAGCGCCGGCTCTCGAACCGAAGGGCGAGAACTCCGCAAATATCTGGCTCGGGTCAACACCAGTGCGGGGCTCGACTTGCCGCCCTGGTTCTTTGGCTATGGCGAGAACGGCGAGGTGGATCCAACCCTCAAGCCGGCGATCGCCATGAGTCGGATTGATGACGGCGTCTTTCAGATCGCAGGCATTGGCCCTCTTGCCAGCGTGCTACTGGCTGACAAGGCCGAAGGCCTGTTGAACCACCTCAAAGGAGTGGTCAGAGGCGAGGTTCGAATGCAACTGTCCAGCGGCGAACACGTCCTGGCCTCCCATGGACGGCGCCCCAGCTGGTACTCGGACGCACAACCCGCTACAACAACTGGTGGCGCCGCATCACCGAGGTCGAAGAAGCCGGAGGCTGGTCCGAAGCTTCGCTCGCCTACCTCGGCTGGTTCATGGCCCAGGGCATCAAGAGCCAGTTCGAGGACCTCATCGCACAGGGAGACACCGTACATGGCGACCTGGCCGAATGGCTGGTGGATCTCATGCAATCCCAATCGGACAAGGTCGCGGTTCTCAACGCCCTCGAAGCACGGCTGGGCCTGCAGGTCGAAGGGGTGCGCGCGCACTCAGGCGTTCGCTCGACCGGGCCGCAGGGAAAGCGCGTGATGCTCAAAGGCATCCTGTTCTCGATGAATGCAGAAATGACCGGTCCCTGGATCGTAGGCAGAAACCGAATCGAGGGCTTCGGACAGATCCGCCCATGGGTTGTGAGCAAGCAGGCCCGCATAGCTGAGCTCATGGAGATGGCATGACCTGGCACCTTTACGCCTCCGAGATCGCGTGCCAGGCAGCCGATCTGCATCCGACGGGCCACCCCCATGCCGGCGAGGCTGCCAGTTGCGCCACGTGTGGTCGTCCGCTGACGCAGGGCATGCTTGTCGTGCCCAACGACCCCCCACGGAGCTTCTCTGATCACCACAAGCTGCTGTCATCGAACTTCATCTGCGGATGGTGCAACACCATTCGAAAACAGGATGTGCTGCGCGCTTTCCAGCGCTGTGTCATCACCCCCATTGGAACCTACTCCATGGGCAAAGACGAATCTCGGACCTGGTTCTGGCTGACCCCCCCCAATCCTCCCTTTGTCCTGGTGATCAACAGCAACACCACCGGTGCGTTTCACTACGTGTGGCAGACCCCCGTGACCCTTGACAACCGGCTGATTCAGGCCACGGTGGACGGCGTCACTGTGCAGATCCGGCACAGCGCCATTCTCAAGGCGGTAGAAGTGGCTGAAATGCTCAAGCAGCGCCTCATCGAGGCTGGCCATAAAAAAGGGTTCAACAGCCCATTCCAGGTCCTCAGCAGAGGATGTTTTCGATCCATCACCTCGGGGCATGGCCGGGTGAAGAAAAGCGTCCTCGAAATGGCCTTGAAGGATGCGTCGTGCCGCGACGCGGTTGACTTCCTACAGGGCCTGAGCAGCGGTGAACTTTGGGCGCTGTCTGCAATGCTGAAAGAAAAGCCTGTGCCGCCACTGGCACCTGAACTCATTCGCGGCCGTGCCTTGTTCAAGGAAAAGGCCGAAGAAGTCGTCGAAGTCGATTGATCCTCACACAAACCTCGTTTCACCGGAGACCAACATGACTGACTCTATTTTCCCTGCACGTTTCATCCTCGCCGCCGACATCCAGCTGACTGATCCCATGCACATCACGGCCATCGAGAAAGGCCGCTATATTGCCGATGAAGGCCGGCGGTTGCGATACGACAATCGCGAGCAAGGCGTTCAACTCTCGCTCACCAGAACCATGCGTCTGGCCAACTACGTCGAAGAAGAGGCCAACGGTGAGGAATCGACGCGTCGATTTGGCCGCGAGATCCCGGTCATCCCCTCCAGCACAGTCGGGGGCAAGCTTCGGAATGCGGCCGCCCAACTGATCTTTGACAGCCTGGTTCAGCGTGACCTGAGCATCAGCACGAACGCCTACAACACGCTTTGCACCGGCACGGCCACCACATCGCTGGATGGTGACAAGACCACGCCGGAAGTGGTACGGGCCGCACGTTCGGAGCCTTTCCTTGCCAACTTCGGCGGGACCTCCTTTGCCCTTTCTTCGCGCTCAGTGATATCGACCGGACTGCCTCTCATTGAAGCCACCCGTGACATGCTGATGTCCCCCCCCCTTGATGAACAGGGCGTTTTCAATATGGTGCGCTTCTACGACATGACCTCCGTAGTGGCCATCGTGCGCAAGGATCCGCTCCGCTCACTCTCCAGCGACACGATCGAAGAGGTGATCGCTGCAGATGAACTCCAAGCCTACTTTTCCGAGCTCAAAGACAAGGACGAGAAGAAGGCCACCAACAAAGCCAAAGCGAAGGAAGACCCAGCCAATGCAACGCGTGACAAGAAGACCGATACGCGAACGCTCAATGCCATGGAAGTCATCAATCCTGGCATGTCGTTCGCCCTTCGGGTTCAGGTGGATGCCTTCTCGGAGCAGCAACTCGGGCTGATGATCCTGGCCTTTCAAAAGGTGCTGCGCGACGGGCAAATCGGGGGCAAAGCAGCCCGCGGCTTCGGACGGTTCACGTGCAAGGGCAGCCGCCTGATGCAAGTCGATCAGAACACCAACCGCGTGATCGAGTCGACCTTGAGCCCACTCTTCCTTGACAAGTCCAGTGGGTATGCGATCGATGGGCTCGACAACGGGACCCCAACTGTATTGACGAGCGCAACCATGAGTGCGCAGGACTACCTGTACCAGCTGGACCCTTCCATGATTGAAGCGTTCGCATCCACAGACCCCGCCGCTATCAAGGTGCTTCTCAAGGAAAACCTTGCGAAGGAGGCGGCGTGAAACCCGTACGAGTCAGTTTTCTGCTGCGCATGCCGATGATCGTTCCGCCGGCGCCGAAAACGCTCGATGCGGTCCTTTCATGGGCGGCCGTTCGACAAGCGGAATTCGCCGGGGCGCTTGACCCGCTGGAGCATCAGCACGAGACTGGGATCGCCAGGCACGTTGTCGATGACGAATGGTGCCCCATGGCCAGCTATGTGGAGGTCGTTGGGATGTCAGAACCTGAACCCTTCCACTACATCAAGCGTCAGAAGCTTGAGAGCTACACAGAAGCCTGGCTCAATGGGGTGCTCAAAACACGTCCCGCCTTTGACAGTCAGCGCGGCAACACAAAGGCGGGCCTGTATGTGCAGAGCTCCTGCTGGGTGGAACGCATCACCGCCTGGGCCGTGCTGGACGATGAAGACCGGTTCCGCCAGTTGCTTCCCTGGGTCACCCACATTGGCAAGCTGCATCATCACGACTTTGGAGCGGTGAGGTCCTTTGAAATCGAAGAGGAGGCCACTGCTGTTGCAAAGTGGTCCAAACGACCTCTCCCGCAAGGGAGTGACTATGGGGCCGAGTCACACGTGATGGCGATGGGCGGGCTACGTGCGCCCTACTGGAAACGAAGCGAATACCGACCAATTCTTGTGCCTTTGGATTAGAATTTCTATGTTCGTTATGGAATTTTTCCAATCAGATCAGCGACTTACAATCCATCAGATCGAGAGGCCCCTTGCTTGAAGGGGTTCGAGAACTTGGGGCAACGGCGCGCTGACATCCTGGTCGATCGAGAGGCCCCTTGCTTGAAGGGGTTCGAGAACGGCGGCTTCGGGCGGCGCTCGCACATCAGGATCGAGAGGCCCCTTGCTTGAAGGGGTTCGAGAACAGCGGAACGGGTCCAGGGCAGCGCCCTGGCGATCGAGAGGCCCCTTGCTTGAAGGGGTTCGAGAATGGAGACGCTGATTGAGATTCAGCCCAAATTTGCATTCTTTGCGGGCTCGTTATATTCTGATTTCAGGTCATTCATGAAATCATGCAAGTACAAACCATCCTCCAGCCCAGGCCACATCCGGTCGAAAAGATGCTCCCTTCGGCCCCTTGCGATCTGGATGAGTACGAGCGGATCGTCGTGTTCTTCAGTGGCGGGAAAGACTCGGTTGCCTGCGTGCTGCACCTTCTCGACCTGGGCGTAGATCGCTCCAGAATCGAACTGCACCACCATGACGTGGATGGTCGTGAAGGAAGCCAACTCATGGACTGGCCAGTGACCCGGTCCTATGTCCAGGCCGCGGGCGACGCGCTGGGCATCCGGGTCTTCTTTTCCTGGAAAGTTGGCGGACTGGAACGCGAAATGCTGCGCGAAAACTGCGGCACAGCCCCCATCACTTTCACGCGCGGTGACGGCACTCTGGTGACCATGGGCGGGGATCGTTCCAAGCCCAATACACGGCGGAAATTCCCCCAGGTCAGTGCCGACCTGCGAACGAGGTGGTGCAGTTCGGTCGCCAAAATCGAGGTAGGCGATCGCCTCCTCAACAACGACATTCGCTTCCTCACCGGAAAGACGCTGGTGATCACCGGCGAGCGTGCCGAGGAGAGCCCCGGTCGCGCCAGGTATGCCACCTTTGAGCCTCACCGTCGGGACAACCGATATGGCCGCAAAGGTCGATGGATTGACCACTGGAGGCCCGTCCACGCCTGGACAGAGACCCAGGTCTGGGAGATCCTAGAGCGATATTGTGTCTTCGCGCACCCATCGTACTGGGTAGGCCTGGGGCGTGCTTCATGCATCTCATGTGTGTTCGGCTCAAGCAGGCAATGGGCCACGATTCGCCGGTACGCACCCGTCCATTTCAAGCGCATCGCTGACTACGAAAAGGAGTTCGGCGTCACGATCCACAGGACAAAGTCCGTGGACCAACTCGCGGACGAAAGTGAGCCCTATCCAGCAGCTAGCGCATGGATGGCGCTGGCGCTTTCGGACACCTTCGATCGACCATTTTTCATGAACAAGTGGGAGCGTCCGTCAGGGGCCTTCGGCGAGTCTTGTGGACCGACATGAACGCGATGACCAAATTCAAGCTGGTGGTGGGCAATGGCTGGGAAGGGATCAACTCCGTAATCCAAACGTGGCCACCAGGGCACGAAGCGCGGTACGACTTCGATGGACCCGACATCTCACGCATCATGCAAAAAACCGGCTGGCATTTCGTGGGATCGCTGGGCAAGTGCTGCGTGGCCATTGATCCAGATACCGGCGAGCTCCTGGCCGCCGCAACGGCAGACATGGTCGTTGACCGTAGAACCAAAGCTCGGGGCGTCAACCTCTCTTACATGGCCACACCTCTGGGCCAGGGCACGGGAGCGGCCACCCGGGCCGTCTGCTCTGCATTCATCGCTTTGATGCGTCAGCAGTCTCGTCGAGACACGCAGCCGGAGTATGTCAACGTCCAGTGCAGGAGATCCAACATCCGCTCCGTTCAGGTCGCCGGGCGGCTGGGCTTCGAACCCATGCCCAGCCTGGATTTTCAAGTCGAGCTGGAGGTCAGCCATGTGCAGTACCTGACCTTTCGCGCCGATCCCAAATCGTTGTTGACAGTCTGCAAGCATCGATTGAAAACGGGCGCGGATGATCACGCATCTGCTCCACAAGTCAGTGCGCCAGCGCCAGCGTGAGAACCCACTGCCCTCGCCACGGGCAAGGCGGGCTGAAAAGGGCGCGTGCGCTTCGGCACGGATGTATCAGTAGGCGATACACCTTAGAGTCCAAGGTCCCTTCACACTTCCAGCACCAGGCCCGGTTTGAACCGTGGGTTCAACCGCTCCGTCTTGTAGCCCCGGGGGTTGCACACAACCCTCGTGCCGTAGAGCTCATAGTCGAAGCTGTGGTGTGTGTGCCCATGCACCCATAGGGCGGCTGAGCCCATGAGCCCATCGAGCCGGCTGGCGTACGAGGCGCTCAAGTGCCCATCCCGGTACCGGCCCGAGATGGACAACTCGCATGGAGCATGGTGGGTGACCACCACCGTGGGTCCATCAAACGGGGCGTCCAGCGAACGCTCCAGAAACGCCCTGCTCTGCACGTGCCATTCGAGGTACTGATCGGGGCTGGCATCTTCGACCCGCTTGAAATCCGAGATCCGCTGCAAGGCGTCGATTTGCGCTAGGGGTTGGTTGCCCGTGAGTCGATAGTCGGTCCACAGCGTGGCGCACAGGAAGCGCACACCATCAAGCACCAGTGCTTCGTCCTGGAGCACATACACCCTTGAGCCGCTCGCCCTGGCGCGCAAGCCAGCCAGCGTCGCGCCAATGGAACTCCCGTAGGCCTCGTGATTGCCCATCACGTAGATGACGGGTCCTGCAAAGGAGTCCAGGGCCCACGAGATGCCCTTGTCCTGCATATGAATGTCCCCGGCAAGAACCACCACATCAGCGTCGGTGGGTGGGGGCTGGAAAGCCCCGTACTCCAGGTGCAAGTCGGAGAGGATGTGCAGCTTCATGCGGCGAAGTGTAGGTCAGCCTACGCCACAGACAACTGTGTGAGCCTCTGTGGGCAAGGGCACTTCCCACCGGTGCAACATCCCCTGCAGGGCCTTGTTGGTCAGCGTTGAGTCCCGGCGCGAGTTCCGACGCAAAAGCGTTGCCCGCGGTTGCTCCAGGTACATCAGATCGACTTCCGCGCCGTAGGCAAAAAGCAAGTCCAGGGTCTTCTGTCGCATCTGGGCACTGAGGTGCGTCGCGTTCCAAACGAAAGCTGCCTTGCGTCGCAGCAGGTCCTTGGCCTTGTCGATCGCATGGTGCGCGGCCATGCCGTCGTTCTTTCCGTGCGCCAGGCCAAGTTCGGCACGCGCGTCATCAAACGACACCACCGGCAGGCCTTTCCGGTTCTCCGCCACCCAGGTGTCTTTGCCCGAGGCCGGCAGCCCCGACATCACCGTGACCTTGGGTCCGGGCTCCTGGAACAGCGGATAGTCCGGGTGCACGTCAGCTCCCCGAAAGTAGCTCACACGGGTGTGCGCATCGGCAAACGGTCTGGGCTGTCCGTAGCAGCCTTCCTCGCGCGCAAGCTCCCGGAACAGCTCGATACTGTCCAGAACCTTCTGCTGATCCGGACAGATGCGGCCGCGCATGTCGGCCTCCGCCAACATGGCCAGCAGCGGCAGGCTCACCTGCCAGGACAGCTCGCGGACCTGGTACTCCGGGCTCTTGCCACGCCGGGAATCCGCCATGACGTAGAACGCCACCTGGTGCACCGCTATGAGGCGGCATACCTCCTCGCGCTGGGCGAAGGGCATGCCGGCGTCCCACAGCGCGATGCGCGCGTCGATCGCACCCTTGCGAGAGTGCCCCGGCTGCCCGATGGCGCCCGTGTCCGGATCGATGACCGTCGTGCGGCACTTCGAGACATCGTGCAGCAGCGCGGCAAGGAACACGTTCTCTTGCTCTGTCCTGGTCAGCCTGGCGTACGCCGGATCCGCCAGCAGGGCTTCCACCACCATCACGGTGTGTGTCCAGACATCGCCCTCGGCGTGGTACACCGGGCTCTGAGGCGTGGTCTTGGCCAGCTCCAGCTGGGGAAAGGCCGCCAGGCACGCCAAGAAGTCCGGGGATGCCCCGGGTGTGGGGACAAGGCCCCGCAAGTCGTTCCAGTTCATGATTCATCTCCATCGATCTCCGGCGTGTAGCCCGCGGGCATCATGAGCCCCAGAAACCCGCCGGCCGCCAGTGCCTTGCGTGCGCCAGCATCTGATTGCAACGGCCCCCAGGTCCGCAGGCCATTCGGCCAGACCCGGTTACCCCATTTGTCCACTGCTTGCCCGGGCACCAGGCCAGGCGGGAGCACCGGCACTGAAATGCGCGCAGCGGCCCAGGTCTCATCCACGGAGATGCGCGTGGTCTCACACGCCCAGTGGTGCTCGACGCAGACCGCCGCACCGTTGCCCAGGTAGTAGCCCCCGCAGGGGTACAGCTTGCGGTCGAGCACGTGGTGCGCGTCGACGGCGGCTTGGCCGCAGAACACGCAAAGCCCACCCGCTCGGCCGAACACCGCCGTCTTGAAAGCACCTCGGGAGAGCACAACGCCCTCCCCCATGGTCTCGCGCTTCATCGCCGCCCCTTTGCGGGAAACGCCGCTTTCAGCTCGTCAAGCCCGCGCAGGGTCCGCAGGCCCAGGTCCTCCCAGCTGCAGGTCAGCACGGGGCTGTAGATGTCCGCGGTGGGGGCCAGCAGGTTGGGCAGGATGGGCCGGTCCGCGTGGTGCGAGTCGGAGTCCAGGATGGTCTGCGTGAAGTCCGCTCGCACCAGCTTGTACCGGCCCAGCACTTCGTCCTCGTTTTCGACTTTCAGGTAGAGGCCTTCGGACTTGTCCGACTTGTCGGTTTGCTTCCAGGTCAGCTCCAGCGGAAGGCCTTGTCGTTCGACATGCGCCTCGAAGCTCGACCTCCAGTGGACGGACTTGGCCAGCGACCTGGTCACCAGCGACCAGAGCAAACGAGGGTCGGTTGGCATCAGCCCCTCGTACAGAACAGGTACCGGGAGAACAGGGGTGCCCTGCAAGAGAGTGCGCCGGCGCCCGGTGCTCAGGAACTTGCCGGTGTGGCGGTCGTAAACGTCGAATTCCGCAAAGTAGTGGGGCAGTTGGTCCAGCCAGCAGCTGTGCTTGGCGTAGAGCCACTCGCCGTACATGACGTAGCGATCCTCCAGGACGGAAAGAAACGCGTTCTCGTGGGCCCGTGCCCAGACTTTCAGGAGGTTGAACTGGCGCTCACGAGCCCCGCCGGCCAGGTAGTGGCCACGGGACTGCAGCAGGAGCTCTGCAGCCTCGCTGAAAGAGACCGCGCTGTTGGCGCCATCGAGTTTTTCTTCAATGACCGCGTACGCGCCTTCCAGGGCACTCAAGGGAGTTTGGTCGCGGCCGTCGTCGTCGCGCTGAAGGCGGGAGCCCACAAGGTGGGGAGTGCGCGGGAAGCGCAAAAGGGGAATCGATTGGATGTGCATGGTCGTCGCCCAGGGCAAAGCCCGGGCCCAGAAAAGGGGCGGATAGCCGACGAACAAGGAAGAGCGGGCAGATCACAAGCCCAGTGGGGGCTTGAGTCGCGAGCGGGAGGGGCTTGCGGCTGGTCGCGGTCAGGCTTTTATGGCGGGCCTGGGGCGCGGCAGCGGCAGAGCACCCCTGGCGGGCGCAGGCCGCACAACACATGCTGCTGTGCAGGTGTCGGCGTCAGATGTTGAAAGCTGAAAACAGCACGATGTACTCCTGAAGAAGGTGGCGTTCGGTATCCACATTCATGGCACGAAATTGTATTGACTGTCCTCAGGACAGCCATCCTCTTGACCCTTGGGCAGAAGCTTGACCGCGCAGGTCTGGGACACAAGCTCTTCAGAACCAGTTCGCATGTGACAGAAGCCACGTCTGGCACTTTTCCTGAGTTTTTCCCGATCCATCACTGCTCCAGCTGAGATCCGTAGCACCAAGTATGTAACAATTCCATTTTATTTTCCACCTTTTAGTTCTTATTAGGATTTTTATGCAGACGGTCGAGGCGATTCGCGAAGAGGTTCCGCTGTTGAGTGGCAAGCTGATTGAGCGCGTTGAGCGCGATTTTTTGCCTATGTGGCAACGCTGGGGGAACAAGTTCATCTTGCACGGCCGGCAGCCCGGCCCTGATGCGGTCCGTGTTGACGGGAACGACTACTTGAGCGTGACCGGGCACCCGGATATCGTGGCGGCTCAAATCGATGCGCTCCGAACGCGCAGCGAGCAAGTCATTCAATCGTCGGTGCTGCTTTTGAACCAGCACCCGACAAGGCAGTTGGAAATGCAACTGGCCCACTGGGTCGGGAAAGATGACGCCTTCCTGCTCCAGTCCGGCTATGCCGCCAACGTGGGGCTCCTGCAGTCGATCGCAGACAAACAGACGCCGATCTACCTGGATGCCCTCGCTCATGCATCCCTGTGGGAAGGCGCCCACACAGCCCGGTCACCGGCCATCCTTGTGAAACACAACGATCCGAAGTATCTCCACCGCATGTTGGAGCAACACGGCCCGGGCATCGTCGTTGTCGACTCGGTTTACAGCACGACCGGTGCGATCTGCCAGCTGGAAGAAATCCTTGATGTGGTCGAGTCGCACCACTCCATGATTCTCGTCGACGAGTCCCACGCGCTGGGCACCCACGGACCCGAAGGCGCGGGCATCTGTGCACAGCTCGGTGTTACCGATCGGGTCCACTTCATCACCGCAAGCCTGGCCAAAACCATGGCTGGGCGTGCCGGCTTTTTCACAGCGCCTCCCTCCTTGAGGCACCACATTCTCAGCTCCAGTTTTCCGATCATCTTCAGTTCGTGCATGCTTCCAGCCGAGATCGCCGGCCTGCAGGCGACAGTGCGGGTCGTGCAGGAAGACCAAAGGGGCCGGGATCGACTGAAAGCCATCACGCAGCGGGTGCGTGGTGCCCTTTCTGCGATCGGATACCCGATCCACCAGGGCACCGAGCAGATCATCGCACTCGAATCTGGAACGGAGAAGGGAACCGACCTGTTGCGAAACGAACTGGAGGCCCGCGGCATCTTCGGCGCCGTTTTCGGGCCGCCGGCGACCAGTAAAAACCGCTGTATGGTGCGCATCACCCTCCACGCGGGGCTCACCGACAAAGAGATCGACCGCCTGATCGATGCACTCCGCGAAATCGCCCCCATCGTCAATCCATGGGAATGGGCCATTGCTCGGCGCATCCCAGGACTTGCCCAGGCCGCCTGAAGAATTTGACTTTATAGGGCACATGTGCCTATCATTCAAGCAGAGGGGAAACTCCACACCCACACCTACTTAACCGACAGGGCCAACGATGTTCGATATCGCAGACAAGCCCGGCAAGATGCCAAAGGAAGCTATTCGTGGCTTCTTTGAGCGCGTGGTGAAAGAAACGCCTGCGCTCAAAGCCTCGACACCACTCGGCGCGATGGAAGTGAATGGCAAGTTCAGCCACTACATGAATCCAGAAACCGACACGATGTGGCTCGGGTTTGCGCTGGGCATGCGCTGCGCTCAACGGGTTTCAAACGCAATGCCGACCGAGCCACAACGGCCCGTTCAGGAGTAGGAAGATGCACGAGCTGAAGATTCTGAACGTCGGTGACGATACCTACATCGTCATGAGCAAGGGCCACCACGACCCGCACGAATTCATGCGCGCTGTGCGGGCCGATGGCTACACCTGGCCACTGGGCATGCCTGAGCACAAGTGGGTGCGTGCGGTGCCGACGAAAGACAAATCCAGGACGTGCCTGTACGTCTTCACCGAGCCGCATGCACGAGGGGCACTTCCGGCCACCTACGCATGGGAAGCACACGGTGAGAACCTCTATGAGGTTTTGGCGCCCACCACCGCAACAGAGGTGGGCTGATGCCTGGAGATGGAACCAAGGGAAACACCGAGTTGGTGCTTGAGCTGACGCTGCACAACCCTCCCGCGCACCCGCACTGGTCCGAGCGTGTTGATTGGCGGCACAACAGGTGGGACCCCATGTCAACAGCTCCCCGAAGGGGATACCCGATCATGAACGTGCGCGGCCGTAGCGCTGATGGCTCAATCTTGGAGCCAATGCACTATGCATGTGGCGACGGCGATGGGCTGATGCCCCCCTTTGATGGGTGGTTTGTCCCCTACGGCTCGGGTCGACCAGGTTTTTACCAAGTGAGGCCCCTGGAGTGGCAACCGATCCGAGCTGGGTACGAGAGTCGTTCATTGACGAGCCAGACGAGCGCTGCCATGAGCCTCGACACCACGAACATTGCCTGAGGCAACATTCGTCACCACACCTACTCAACTTCGAGGTGCCCATGATGCGTCAAAATTTCCTCCGTCGTTTCTTTCGAGGACCGTGGTTCAAATCCGAGCCCGATGAAAGTCCGGAGGCGCAACAAGCCTGGAGCCTCTCCGCGCGACTCGCGGCGGTCTCGCACCTCTACACCAAGATTGTTCCGAGCGATTTGGCTGACCTGATCAAGGAAGCCAAGATGCTTCACCCGGAAGTTGCGCATCATGCCGATCGTCGTGATGAGGCGATGCGTGTTTGGGCGGCTCGCGCCAAGCAACGTGAAAGCACATGATGCCCACCAGTTCGAGCCAACAGGCACGCTCGACGACAAAGCCCCCACTGGGCGATGCGACGATGCTGAACACCGAGTCACTCCAGCGCAGAAGCCAACAAGTGGCAATCGCCCCCGCTTTCGGAAAAGACTGGACGGAGATCTTGGTTCGCTCCCTTGACACCTGCGGAGAACTCGCCAGCACCACACGTGTGCGCTCAAAGAATGACGCTGCGTTTTTGGACGTGTCGATTGAGGAGTACACAGGGAGGACCCGTCGCGCCAAATTCACCAGCGTGCGTTTGGACGAGCCCGCTGCACGCGAGTTGTACGCGTTGCTGGCCGCCAAATTTTCGGAAGCATGTGTGAAAGGGAAGCAATGATCAAATGCACTGGCGCGGAGTTCCTGGGCTTCTACAACGACAAGGAATGGTGGTTCTCCGAGCAGGATGGAAATCTCAAACCCGGCGAAGAACACACATATTGGGAAGAAGCCAGCATTCTGGTGAATGGCGAGCCCACGGACGAGTATGAATTTGACTACGGGCGAGACATCAAGCCGACCGACTCGATCTCCGTCAGTGGCGGCGTCGTCCTGGGCAAGGTGGTGGGCACCGCCGGACCAACCGTTGAAGCGTATCTGCGCCGCTGGCTCAAGGCCAAGAGCACCACATCCTTCGTCGTTGAGTGCGACAAGGCACTGACCGATCAGCTCCAGGAGCTGATCACCAAGGCCGGCGGCAAGATCGCGCGGTGAGCACGCATGAACAGATCCAAGCCACCGATGGTTCTTGAAGTCCGCCCAGCTGGCCATGATCACCAGGTCGTCTCATTGTCCGCTGGCGGAGGACGCTACCGCCGCACTCCCTGCCCGGGGTGTCCGTGGGTGGTTGAAAATGCTGGCACGTTTCCACCAGAGGCATTTCGCCATTCAGCCAGGACGGCGGTCGACATGAGCCAGCACGTCTTTGCCTGCCACGAATCGGGCACTGCCAAGCCGACTACATGCGCTGGCTTCCTGTTGCGTGGCGCCGAGCACAACCTATCTGTGCGATTGGCGCAGTTCGAGGGCAAACTGGATTTGTCCAAGGTTCACGATGATGGCCGGGAACTGTTCGACCGTTATCAGGATATGGCCGTGGCCAACGGCGTGCCGCCTGGCGATCCTTCCATCCAGGATTGCCGATGACCGGGAAGTCGTCTGCGCCCATCCAGGCCGGGAGCCAAGTATTCGTTCTTGACGATCCGCTGTCAGGACGCATAGAGCAGCGGATGATCTCGAAGGTGCTCTCCAACGGGTCCCTTGCACTTGATGGCCCAAAACTGAGCCGCATGTACGGCGCGACCGATGTCTTTTTGACGCGCGCCTCTGCCATCCAAGCCGCAGAGGCCATCCGAGACCAGGCCATCGAGGCTCAGCGGCTGGAGACCCAGCGCCTAATGGGCCTGAAGTTCAAGATCATCAAGCCCCCGGCCGGAAGCATTGATGCACTGGCCGCCCGTGTTGGACAGGCGGATCGGGATCGAATCCACCATGCCGAGTTGCGACAGCTCATCGCGAGCTCAAATCTCAGCGCCGCGGCCGCGCTCGCACGCTTCAACGCCGCCGAGCCTCCTCTTTCCCGGCCATACAGCCTGACAGCTTGGCGCACGTACCTGGCTGACCCGGGTGCGCAGCGCTGGCGACGCATCCCGGATGCAGTCATCGAACGTGCAAGGGTCGTGTTCCGCAAGAAGACGAAGCATGGATGAACTACAAGAAGGCTTCTGGGAGGATCACATCCAGGTCTCAGCCGACCAGAGCACTGTCTGGGTCCACTCTTCCACCGATGGAAGCACCGTAGGACGGTTTTCAAGGCGTTTTGGGATCGACGTACACAACACCGCAACAGAGCAGCTGCAGGGGGCACCTCAGTGCCTGAATTGCACCCATGAACCCGCCGGACGAGATGACTGGGCGGAGTTCATTGCACTGATGCACAAGCACCACGGCATCCCGATCGCCTCGGACCTGATCAGCTTCGATGAAGATCAGGTCACGACGGGGACGTCGACGGGATAGACAAGCTCATTGGGGACCGGCAGGTCGAACCGAAACTCCGTCCAGCCCCCCTCCTCGCTGTCGACCGTCATGGTTCCGCCATGACGACTGACGATGCCATGGCTTACGCTCAAGCCCAGGCCAAGCCCGACACCCAGATCTCTTGTGGTGAAAAATGGATCGAACACGCGGGCACGCAGCGCAGGCGAGATCCCAACGCCGTTGTCACGCACAAAAATGTGCACCCGCTTTGCTCGCGTTTCCTGGCGGATGGAGATGGAAGGAGCCTCCCGGCCAGCTTTGTGCACAGCACTTGCTGCATTGCTCAGCAAGTTGATGAAGACACTGGTGATGGCCGACTCATCCCCCTGGACTTCAGTGTCGATCGGAATATCCACCTCGACCTGGATCCCTTTGAGCTCATGACCAGTCAGGCGCAGCGCGGACCCCACCACCTTCTGGAGCGCAAACCGTTGAAGAGCGGCATCGCCGCGCTTCTCGTAGGCGAATGTCTTCAGGTCATTGATGATGCTTTGAATCCTCAGCAGCCCTTCTTTTGCATCGGCCAGGTTTTCATCCACATCCAACGGCAGTTTCTCCGGTCTTTTTTGAGCGGCCAGACTCACTGCCATCAGACTGTAGTTGACCGGATTGCCAAGCTCATGAAGTAGCCCTGCGGCCAGCGTACCGACCGCGGCCATTTTCTCCCGCTGCAGCAACTCGCCCTGCATGGCCACCAGCGCCTTGTTGCTCTGCGCGAGATCCTGTGCCTGGCGATAGACTTTCACGCCGAGCTGGTGCGAGTGTTTTCTCCAGCGATCTCCATAGATTGAGACGATGATCGCCACAATCCCGTAGAACACAAGGAAGAGCGACTGGCCAAGAAGCTGCGACCAGTTCTCAACCCCACCGGAGCGCATAACGCATGCGGTGATGTAGGCTCCCACTGTGAAGATGATGAAGCATGCCACCGGGAAATAAGTCAGCGGCAAGAACACGCCGATGGCAGAAATGGCAAGGGCCAACCCGACAAAATATACCGAAGACTCGCCATCGGTGTAGTAGATCATCCAAGCAATCATGATCTGCGGAAACAACACCCAGATATAGGTCAGGGACTTCAATCGCTTCGAACCGAAATCAGTGCGAAAGCTGAGCATGAACAGCCCGATCAACACACTGACCAGGACCCGCGCAATGCCGAACTTCACCGCCTCATCGGGGTAGAAAGCCTGATCAAGACCGACGCCCGCCAACACAAGGACGATAGCTGCGTAGGCGGCAACCCTCGAATAGAACAAGGTCAGACGAGACTGAGCCTCCTCGAAAGTCTCGGGATGTTCGGCAGTGAACAAGCCCTCAGACGCTCCGCTCATTTTTCCCGCGAAGTGAAATCAGGGATCGGATATGGCAGGTCATCGGGGGAGATCGCAAAGAGCGCTCCCAACAGAATCCCGTCGTCGCCAATATCGATCGTGGGAGCCAACTGCACCTCACGGCTGCCGGCTCGCAACTGGTCCTGTAGCTCGACAGCAGCGAACTGTTTTCCAGCTCTGATTTCACTCAGGACGGCCGCTGGAACTTCAACGGACTCAGCCAGCTCGGCCAGGTCTCCCAAATGTGTCGAGTCCTCGAGCTGCAGCCACCAGGCGCGTCCACAAGCGTCCAGGCCGAGGATACCGAAAGGGTCTCCCAGGACGACGTATTCGACCCAGTGGTGTCTTGCGAAATGAGCAAGTTTTTCTCCGTATGCCTGCAAGAGATCCTGCTGGTCAGGTTTGATTTGTGCGGCCCAAAGACTTCCATAAACACTGCTTGAGATGGATGCGGCCCTACCCAAGAGCACCGGCAGCGCACCGATATCGGCTGACAGTCGTTGCTTCGGAATGAACTGATCAATGAGCCCCTCATTGAAGGCTGTGACCGCAATTTGCTCATCTGCGTGTGCGGTCATGAGTACGCGCCCGCCCTTCCAGGTGCTGATGGACTGAAGAACATCCAACCCCGTTGTCCCCGGCATCATGTAGTCCACCAGGCAAGTGCGGACAAGCGCATGCCTTTCAGGGTGCTCGGCCCAATACCGGAGCACGGTAGGGATCAGGTATTCCCCCTGGCGCCATTGTTCTATCAGTTTGGATTGGTGAACGAGATCCTCGGCTTGCTTGAAGACCTCTACCTGCATACGGGCAACGAAAGAGTCGGGTTCGTTGAAAAATTCAACTGTCGAGCCTGCAGGAAGGATTCTGGAAAGAAGGCGATGGAATATCGGTTCATCGTCGAGAGACACGATAACGCCTGGACGATGCATCAGCGGGAGATTCGCGATCATGGTTCTTGTTGAATTTTGGCCAGCACTTGGCTGGCAGATGGGTGAACGAAGGCGTTCGCTCAACAAAACTCCAGCGGCTCTTAACATTACACCACGCGCACCAAACACTGCCATGCGGTGCACACGTGCACCCCCAAATTTTGACAGGTATCCCCCAAAAAACAATACTGCGGCATGAAAATGATGCCAATCAGAACTTGCCACCCTGCAAGCCACCCTATGTCTCCTACCTTGACAACCCCTCTTCGGCTAGCTCATACGCCAGGCTCCATCGCAATCCTTGACGATGACTTCTCGTACCTGGAGATGCTGGGTATGGTTTTGCCTGCCGAGTGGAGCGTAGAACTGTACAGCCACCCAACCCCCTTCCTGCATCGCATGCAAGACGATGTAGCCCTCTGGCACGAGGAGGCAGAAGCCCACGGCCAGATCATCGAATCTTGGCGTGACGGGGCGTCGCTCATACCTTCCGTGCTCCGGTATTGGGCCACTTCCCGACGACATGCACTGGTGCGCAGTGTTGTGGTGGACTACAACATCCCGTCAAAAAACGGACTTGAAGTTCTCAAGGCTCTAGGTCAATGGCAAGGGTCGAGAATGCTCTTGACTGGCTTTGAAGACCTCTCCATTGCGGTCAAAGCCTTCAATGAGGGGCTCATTGATCAGTTCATTCCGAAAAACGGTCGGGCAGAACTACTTCCGAAAGGTATAAAACAACTTCGGCAGAGGGGAAACCCTGTAGTACACGCGCTGTGGGAAAGCACACTGAAACCATGGCAAAAACAGGAGTTGCGAACTTCTGGAATCGCCGAACAAATCGCGAACATATCAAATTCTCGCTGGGTGGAATATGTGATTCTTCCAGAACCTTTTGGGATTCTTGGTCTGACAATAAACGGCCGTTGCGAGTGGCTCCAATTCGAATGCGGATTCAGTCAGCAATCATTGGCAGAAACGGGGTTTGAGGCCGGACTCACACGGAGTGCCATCTCGGCGATCGAAGGAGGCCAACTGATAGCAGCCATCGAACTGCATGATCAGCTTCGAATAAAAGGGGATATCAAAGTCGAAATGGCGACACCATTTGGCGAATCTACCGATCTGCGATGGGCGCTTTTTCAAGTCGACACGACTTCACTTGGAATTCAGATTCGATCGTACAGAGACATCCTCCGCATGGCCGAACACCGCACAGTCGTCACGGCAAAAACAATAGGCCACTGAGGTCCCCCGCAAGGGGCGGCCGCTTTCCCTATCAGATTTGCTAGGTTCACAAACACCCTGCATGCCCTTACTTTCGGCTCCATCAAAACTGGAGCCAGCATGCAGCAAGACGTTCGAACCTATGTGCCCCAAACCATGTCTTCCGAAGACCTGGAGTCGATGTTTCGACTCCGTTACGAGATCTTTCACGAAAAACTTGGATGGGACGTGCAGACCACGAACGACGGGCTCGAACGCGATGCATACGACGATGTCGCTGGGGTAGCCTATGTGCTCGCAAAGGGGGCTCGCCATGGGTCTGTCGACGCTTGCTGGCGTCTTTTGCCCACGACAGGCCCCTACATGCTTCGCGACACCTTCCCGGAGCTGCTGCATGGGCAGCCAGCCCCATGCAGTGGAAACGTGTGGGAGATGAGTCGCTTCGCCGTCGCAACGTCCCGTGCTGACACAGCCAATGGCGCTTTCGGGCCCATCTCAAAGGCCCTCATGCGTGAGTCCGCGGCTTTCGCGGCCGAACATGGAATCGAACGCTACGTCACTGTCACGACGCCCGTCATGGAACGGATGCTGCGGCAGCAAGGTCTCCACATCCACAGGATGGGGCCCTCCATACGGATCGGCATTGCTGCAGCAGTGGCCGTTGTGATTGAAGTCGACCACTTGACCCTGGATGCCGTCGGCTACAAAGGCCCGCGCATCAGCCCAACACAATCGAACTGATTTTCGCTTGCCAGTCGAGATGCCTCAACACCCCGTGCAATGCACAGGCGGTTTCGCTGGGCCCAGCGTCATACCCTTTGTCGCTCACGAGCATCACGTTGCTTGTGATATCAAGTGGCTGTGTTACATAGGTATACCCGTCATCACACAGCGCCCATGACCAGGCAATAGAGACCGTTTGCCCGTCGATCGCCCCATGCCACTCAGTGATACCCAAAGCGGGAATGTATGAAGTGGCTTCACTGAAATGATGTTTCAGCGGCAATCGTTCAAGTTGTCGCCGATTTAGCCGTAAATAGAAATCAGAAGAGGGGGTGACTGGTTTATCGAGAGCGTGATGTATCATGGACGATCCATTTTCATGGGGCAAGTACAGGATGAGTCTCGGAGTTTCATTGTCGAAATCTATCGACATGATGTCGGGGATCATGAGCGCAACCGATGAACGGCAGTTGCTTGTTCATGTCGACCACGCCGCGAAGGAATGTGGGTTCGAACGGGTTCTCATGGGTTTGCAATGGACAAACTTCCGCGGCGAAATGTGTCACCGGGTACTCAGTGGCTATCCCCCTGACTGGCAGCGTCGGTACGCCGAAATGGGGTACATGGCACAAGACCCGACCGTCGCCTTCTGCCAGACACACAAGACGCCCTTGGTCTGGGAGCCCAAGCTCTTTTCCGGGAAGGGCAGCCAGGACCTCTACGAAGAGGCTCAGAGCTTTGGACTGTCGAGTGGATTGAGCATCCCCATTCACGAAGGCGGGGGCGTCAAGAGCATGCTCAGCCTCGCGAGGGATCAGTCCTTGGAAAAAGCCCCTGCTGAGGTTGATCGCATCGTGGATGCTGGGCAGATCCTGGCCAGCATCGCCCACTTTGCCTATCGCCGCATTCTCACGCCTGAGATTCAAGGGTCCCAGAACGGTCCCAAACTCACCCCACAAGAGACCACAGCGCTCAGATGGATCGCTTGCGGGAAAACGAGTTATGAGACAAGTCGGCTCATGAGCATTGCCGAGGCAACGGTGGTATTTCATCTGAAGAATGCGATGGCGAAACTGAATGTCATCAACAGACCGCAAGCGGTTGCAGCGGCCTTTCGCCTGGGCCTGCTGACGTAGCAGCAGGCCCAGGCGGTTTGACTCTAGTTGCAGTCGGCCGCTGTTCCAACCCTCAGAAGAAGTAGCTATGGAATTTGATGGGTATCAACATTCCTTACATGCATGTGTATGCAGCCGACCTGCGGGCACCCACAAAACACAACCGGTTACAGGTGTGACGGATAATGCGGGCCAAACATGATGGCTTTGGTGACGAAGCCTCGATCTTGAAACCATCCAGCAGGCATCGAAGTACAGACTGATACAGTTGGCTCGCGCCACGCTTGCCGTGACGAACCTGCATCTATTTCTCCGGCATGGCATCAGGAAGTACATATTCCGTTGGGTCAAACGGGATGACTGCGCTGGATCAGCAACATGTTCATCTCGACGAACTTTTCTTCGCTCTCAACCACTTGCGAGCGAAGGCCATTGCCGTGCTCGGACCAGACCCTTTTGGTGGCCCGGAAGACCGCATCGTGTCATCCGTCTATCCGCCACGCTTCGCTATGGCGGCCGCTTTGCTTTGCGACAGTGCTGCCTATGGAGCCGCCTGGCGCGAATCAAAGTCCCCGCTGGTCGCCTACACCAACCTGACATCATCGGATGCGCCCGCGCTTTGGAGGCAACGATGGGCAGAGTTCGGAATGGCATCCATGGTCCGGCTTGATCTACCCCTCTCAGGACAACGGGGCTTTGAGTGCTTTGTCTTTTGCGAAATCGAAATGACTGTGCGCACGCAAGCGGCTGAAGTGGTTTATGCCCTCATGAGCTCCTGGCCGATTTTGAAAGACAGCATCACCAGCCCCGGGGTGCAACTCTCCGACCGTGAAAGAGAGAGTTTGCTGGCAGCCGCAGACGGACTGACAGCAAAGGAAGCCGGCGAACGCATGGGGTGCACCGAGAGAACGGTGACTCACCATTGGACTCGAGCCATGGAAAAGCTTCAGGCGAAAAACAAAGTTCAGGCGGTCCAGAACGCGACGATCCTCGGGCTCCTGTAGGCCACTGATGCTCAAGTAATCTTGGTGCCGCTCGATATCAAGGGGGATCACCGGAGTTACCCATGCCCGATACAAACCCCTCGACGAACACCATCCATGTGACATTGAATCGCAAGAGGTTGCTGGAACTCAACTTCGAGCATCTACAAACCGATCAAATGCAGCGTTTGAGTGAGTGGATGGCTTTCAGTGCGAATGGAGTAATCTCCCTTTCATGGACGTGGCAAAAATCCAGCCATGGGTTTGCGCTTTCAGACGAGCCCATCGACTGCAACGCCATGCTGGTCGATGATGACGGAATGGACCTGGGTCCAACCGCCACAGCAGAGCACCTGCGAACCCTGATCGCGGGGCTTGGCTGGGAACGAAATCTCTCCCAAGCACCTACCACCCCGGGCCGGCACCAGACTTCCTCCCCCGGTATCTTGGACCGTCGATCCATCTAAAACTGAGTTGGCAATGGCTTTTCGGCTGTAGCTTCCAGATCGCCAAGCGTACCCTGGTCCCGCAGAAACGCGCTCAGATCCGCCACAAGGCCGTTGAGCCCCGCACCACTGACACCCGCAATTTCATTGTGCGGCCAGCCGTTCGAGATGTCCTTGAGAGCGGTGGCGGCCACTTCCAGCACCTGCATCGTGCGCTGATAGAACTCAAGCTGGCTCCAACCAATCTCCTTGATCCCATGTTCGAGGATGAACTGGTCCAGGCTGTCTGACAAATCCAGATTGTCTCGAACCGATTCCAGTAGATCGGCTTTCGCCAGATCATTCAATTCGCACCAGGCGTTGCCGCTGTAGATCTGGGCGCTCGCAAACCGTGAGCTAGCAATCCCCTCGCCGTCGGGCAGCACCAGCACCCAACGTGTCGTGGCGTCGCTCTTCCCGACAAAAATGTGACTCCACTGCTCACAGTACAAGATTTTCGAGGCTGACGATTCGGGCATTTGAATTTCCTCTGGTGCATTTATTTCCGCCGATTAGCTCATAATCTGATTTTACACTCGCACAGCCTGCGGAGCGGACATGACCCCCTCATCGCTAGTTCTCCAGATACCGACCTCGCATTCACCTGTTGAGATTGCAACAGCCCGCCATGCGGCGATGCTTCTGGACATTCCCGTGCGCAACCTCTCCCTGGGGGACCTCACCGTCGCCAGAGGCGATCTGGCTTCGGGGGCGCTCCCGGTGGGGAGCGTGGAATACGTTCGCCAGGCGATGGACCTGGCCGGCATCAAGGCGCCCGAATTCTCGTGCTACCCAGCAGTGCTGGGCCGACACATGCACAGGAAGATCTGGCGCACCAGTGAAGTGCCGGGCGGTATGGCCCGCGTGTTCGTCAAACCCGCCAGCCTGACCAAAGCGTTCAATGGCTTCGTCCACATTGCGGGTCAGGATGAGCGCGACTACGACGACCACGATCGCGAGCAGCTGGCCGCACTGAGGCGGCACAGCCCTGTACCAGAGCTTTGGGCCAGCGAACCCGTCACGTGGCTGTGCGAATGGCGCTACTACGTCATGGACGATCAGATCATCGGGCGCGCTCGCTATGACGCAGATGGCGCCGATGACGCGCCGGCGCCAGACCCCGCAGCCATTCAGGACTGCATCAACCTGCTCTCTCCCTCAAGCGCATACGCCCTGGACGTGGGGGTTCTCGATACCGGGGAGACAGCCTGCGTTGAAACGAACGACGGCTGGTCGGTCGGACTATACGGCCGGGCACTGACCCCAACGAAATACCTGCAGTTCCTCAGCCGGAGATGGGCTGATCTTTTCTCGTCGACTTGAAAATGGTGCACTTGTGCACTATTATGAAAACAGACAACTCACCACAAGGGCTCAAATGTTCAAAAACCTCACCGTCTACAAAATCCTCAACGGCTGGACGCAATCGCTCGAAGCGATGGAATCCGCCCTCGACGCGGACCGCTTCGTGTCCTGTGGGGCGACACAGGAAAAGTCGGTGGGGTGGACTGAGCCCCGTGGCGAAGCACATGGCCCGCTGGTCGAATCGGTTGCCGGGCAACGGATCCTGAAGCTGATGATCGAGACCAAGGCGGTTCCCAGTTCTACCGTGCGAGAAAAGGCGCAAGAAGAGGCCGACCAGATCGAGGCCAACACCGGCCGCAAGCCCGGCAAAAAGCACATGAAAGAACTGCGCGAAGACGCGCTGCTTGCCCTTCTGCCGCAGGCTTTCCCACGCAATACCAGCGTGTGGGTGTGGATCGATCTGGCACACGGCTGGCTGGTCACCGATGCCAGCAGCCAGGGCAAAAGCGACGAGGTGGTGACAGCGCTGGTCAAGGCGTTCAATGACCTGTCTTTGACCCTGCTGCAAACCTCGATCACGCCGCAAACCGCGATGACGCGATGGCTCTCGGCAGTCACCGACGACGAGGTCGACGGCGCAGCCCCTGGCGGTTTTTCCATCGAGCGCGAGTGCGAGCTCAAGTCGGGCGACGAAG